>Ga0209755_10006545_pt1 | contig 12850 bp, 5 predicted proteins | sample TergutCo191P1_FD_187301 | JGI IMG/M metagenome (GOLD analysis project Ga0209755, IMG submission 187301) | Cornitermes sp. P1 segment gut microbial communities from Petit-Saut dam, French Guiana - Co191P1 (SPAdes) (version 2) | ecosystem: Host-associated > Arthropoda: Insects > Digestive system >... | reverse complement strand
GATTTTCCACCTGTCCAGACCGGTCCTGGGGCCTACCCAGCCTCCTGTAAAATGGGTACAGGGTCTTTCCCTGGGGTAAAGTGCGGCCAGAACATGCTGCTGACCACTCACCCCCTTCTAGTGCTGTGGTTATGGAAGAGTAGAGCTATAATGGGATCACTTTACCTTTACCTTTTAATGTACATATTTCTATTGGATGTCAGTGTTTACTATGTTAGTGTTGAATGTTACCCAGTTAACAGGCAAATAATGGAAATGCAACAAGTCTTGAAACTATTATGCAGCCTCCCAAAAGAAGTACATCTTGTTAGTTATCTTCATGTTATGTTTTAGAAAACAATGCATAATTCTTAGTGCAAGGACATATGGCAGGAGCCCATTCATCAGACAACTAGGACCTACTTTTGTTTTTTAAACAGACATCCTGTTGTATTTTTGTAACTTAATATGTCAATAATTCAGTCAACAAGCTAATGTTTTTGGTGTTATGAAAATAAAAGAATTAAAATATTTGTGTAGGTCAAGATACCCACTTACATTTAAGAAATACCATAAAAATATGAGTGTGTCTAAGCTGATTTTAATATGATAAGATTGATAAACAATTTGATTGTCATTTTTAAATCACACAAAATCAGATATTTTTTAAACAAAAAAAAAAGTTGTTTTATAATAACTCTGTGTGTACGAGATGTTTACAGTATATATATAATTCAAACCATGTTAAATGAATTCTTACATGGCAATAGATTGTAATAACATAACATTTCTATAAGGAAGAGATCCCAATCATGAAAGCAAATGTTGATTTGCCTTCCTTTTATTTATATATATATAAATATATAGTAATTGGTTGCCTGATGACATCCTCTTAGGTTGAAACGTTATAGCGAATTGTAGAAAGAGAGTTTGTTTTTCTATAATACAGGAATAGTTGTGTTCACTGAATTATTCTGTGATATAATAAGCTAACAACTGTGTGGTATGTGAGGGTCTTATGATTTCAAATTTGAAAATTACAAACTTTTGGAATGGGAAGCCATGTCCCTATCTGTTAATCAAACTCCCAGAAGGCCATAATCTTTAGCCTGTACCAAAATTTATGTGTGTTTTCTTCTGTTCAGCAAGACTGATCATCCTTAAGAGAATTCAAAGAGCATCAACAGAGAAATATGTACAGAAAAGCAATTAATAAACACTGTAATATTTGATTGATTAACAATAACTTAGTCCCTGACCTTCCAAGGATAGATGCTGTAGTATTCAGATTATACACTGCACATGATTGCATCATTGCACATCTGCATAAACTGTGATTAATATGTGGACTATTATTAATGCAGGGTTTTGAATATTATTACACACAATCACAGCAAGATATGATACAGACATATTGATATTTATATTAAAGAGACTCGCAGATACAAATTTGTGACTTTGGAAAACTTTGCTGTTAACGTGGATGTCAGTGGGACCAAAGCGCCTACGTAGTATGGGTTAAAACCTCATAAACTATGGTTTGATGATAAATGTGAAATATTATTAGATGTGATAGCCCACATCGCAATGGTTGCAGAATATGAGCCAAATTAACAGAGAAAGTCCGAACAGTGTGCATGAACTAGTGGACATTGTAGGTCAAACGAAAGGGGAATATTTAAAAGATATACAATGATCTTGGAGCAAACCATAGGACCAAATATGTCAAAGACTCATTTAGAGCATTAAATTAATTTAACCTTCATTGTCGTGAGTGGTCTTTTGCTGGTCTCTAACAAGTACTGGCAATTGGCCTAGCATGACATATGCTGGTCTCTTTTTGGGAATCTAAATGTCCAAGATAAGTGAGAAACCTCTGGCCAGCACAGTATGCACTTGGCGTTTGAATCCATCAGCTAGTGGGTACAAACAGTTACCATTCTAGAATTACCTTGGAGCATAGTGCTGTGCTTGCAGATTCCCACAATATTGCAAATATATTTTTTTGAATTCTCTGTGTCTGTAAATGGGGTTAATGATGTTAGGTAGACTTAAATACATACAGCACAGCCATTAGAACTTGAGCCCATTTCTGTTCAGTGTGCAACTGTTATAAAAAGTTGAAAAGCTGTAAATCTTCAGGCATCAATCAAGTTCCAGCAGAAATGTGAACATAATAATTCTATTTGGAATAAGAAAAAAATTGCGATAGCAATTGAAGAAAACAACAGTATTGTTGTAACCATAAAATGGCTTTGGTAATAATCATTATTATTAAATAAGTTTGAAACAAAAGTGTCTCCAACCTTCTTGTAACAATGCTGATTTCTTATGTAGAGACAGTTACTGTGGATCATCACTGTGGATTTCAATATTGTATATCAATTATTACTGATTGGTTATACCCTATCCATCAGGAGTGTACAAAGAACAGTACATTAGCTATGCATAGACTTCATGAATACTTATGATTGAATTAGAAGAGAAGTAAGTACAGTACTGCACGATATTCTCACTGGATTCATCATACATATGAACTGGTTAGGCCAATTAAAATGTGTTTTAGTGAAAACTGATAAGGTCCATATACGTGAACCTTTGTCACCTTCCCTGGTAAAGAGGTCTGAAACAGGGAGATGCTTCACATTTGAATATGTTATGCAGAAGGTGCAAGAAAATGAGGAATGAACAGAACTGAATGGGAATTCTGGTACCAATCGCGTTCACGTACTGGGTTAAAACATAAATACTATAAAGAGGAACAGAAGTTGGGAGTCAGTTGAAGTTGGACATTCATGTCTCCATGCTACAATAATCATTCCTTTGAATATATGGCAAAATTCTAATATTTTGGAACAATTAGAATTGTATTGATGAAGTTAAAGTAGATTCAATTGTAGGAATACTTTCTGTCATGCAGTTCAAAATCATTTGTCTTTCCATCTGCTTCTTCTACAGAAGTTGTATAAAAAAGTAAAAGTGAGCCCTGCCCTTCAACAGAGCTGTTTGAGAACAAGACGCTGTGGGGGATACTGAGATATGAGAGGGACAAAGAAGCAGGAGGCTGGAGAAAAACACACAGGGATCTTAATAATTTGTACTCTTTACCAAGTATTATTAGGTTAGTCAAATCAAAGAGATGTATTGGGTGGGGCATGTGGCACACAGAGGAGCAATGCTAGCTAAATAGTAACGTTTGGTCAGAAAACCTGAAGGGAAGTGACCACTTGGAAGACCTAAATGTAGGCATGAGGATAATATTAATTTCATCTTGAAAATAGGGTGGGAGGACACAGAGTGGATCTGTTTGTCTCACATCCTTTGGCAGGTAAAGAGGACACAATAATTAACCTTTGGGTTCCATACAAGGTGGGGAATTTCTTGACTGAGAAACTTAGCTTTTAAGAAATAACTCTCCTTCATGGGATTGGCTACTATAATTAGTTACAGTTAAATTTTAGGTGCTTGAAGGCATGAGGATGAATCCCAGAGGGTTCTGTCCCAAAACCAAACAACCTATGCCCAAGAATGCTGGTGTGTATTGTCAGTATTAACCTCATTAGTGAATAGCATTCAGGAATAACTTGGTACAGAAATATGATATGACTGCAGATTCCAATGGGAAGTGCATTTATCTTCAAAACACACTTCAGTTGTACATTAAGATTTAATCTGTTCAACTGATATGTTATCTTTACTGATAGGGTTGATTCATACTTCTTGGGCATAAATTGGTTTACAATTATGTAAGACAAAATCCTCCCACACATTTGACTTCTGTGATACTGCTCGTATTATGTCAGTGCACATATGTTGTCCTGGAAGAGCAGTGATGTAGTTGCCGAAATATGTAAGAGATATGCCATCACTTATTAAAACAAACACTTAGATTTTACTCTGTCACCTAAATTATAGCATTCTGACCTGTATTAACATTTGGAGAGCAATGAATTTTTCTAGAACTGGACACTGCAGATATGATTCCACTAATAATATAATATGAATATTTTGTATGTCCCATTGATCTGAAGAGGGTGGTTGCTAGGTAATATGTGACATATAAAAATACAGGTTGAAACACCAGGTAGTGCTGGGTGAACAAAAGTTATTAGTACCAAATTATACTTGTTAGGGAAGATGTAAGATTAGGCAGGAAGACTACAAAGAAAATGATTGAAAGCTTAGTTCCCATTATAATATTGCCATGAATAAAGACTAAAGAAGAAAACAGAAAGCAAGTTTCCTAAATGTATATAGTTCTGTGACTTGCAAAATTATTTTCTGTACTATAAAGCTGAGTGAGGGATATCATCTTCAATACATATTGTTATTGGTTCATAATTATTTGATGGCTGTATCTACCTCAGAGGTAAGTTTGCATCAAGCAGTAGACTTCATATTTCCAGTCAGGATATAGTGTGCATATATTCAGAATGACCTCATTGTTGGGATGCATTTCCTAGCTAGCATTTTACTCATCACATAGGTAGTCTGAGATCAGTCATTGGTCATTCTGTTTAGGGATTTTATTAACCTAATTCATTCAGCTGCAAGCTTTCATTATGCCATCTGATAGTGGTGGAGTAAATTTCTACCAAACTAAGTAGTGCCACATCCCAGAAGACAGTAATTTTTGCAGTCACTGTCACAGGAAACTCAAACCTCAAAGTTTAATGTCTAATAGATCTCTATTTAAAACATATATACCAAAATAACATGAAAAAAGAGTCTTCTCTAAGTTGGATTCTGTTGTAAGAAGAAATACAAACACATTATATATTAAAATGTACACCTGACAGTCAAAGCAGCTTTATGCTTGGAACTGACATAAGAATAAACACCCTTTTTAAGCTGTAATTAATGCATCTTCTTTTCTCTTTTCAGTTGAAGATGGATTGCTTGAATATCAGTTTGCTCACAAGTGAGTGTGAACATTAATGTAGAGTGTACACACCAATCAGAAAGAATGAGATCTTAAATTCTTCATGGAAAACAGTAACAGCCAATGTAACCGTTTTTATTGAAACTCTCAGAGGCTAGAAAACTGTGTTAATGGTAATGTGTAACATCCCACAAAAGTTAATTTCTTGAACCATTTGTTTTAGCTTCTCATATCCATGGCAGTTTATAATACAGGTATGTTCTTTTCTTTCTCCATGTCTGAGATGGAAAAATGTCAGCATAGTTGTATAAAGTGCACTGTGGTCATGTGTATAGAGAGTGATTTGGGAGGAAAAGTCAATATATTTGGAAGTAATAACATTAGTCTTTGTGGGGAAAGAGTTCATATGAGTGGGCATATAATTTTGAATGGTTATTGAGATATAGTTGTTTGAATGTCCAGGCCCAACAACATTAAATATTTGTTTGTGGGGATGGATGAAGAGCAAAGGGTACAAAAGAAAGGGGGATGCATGAGACAAATTGGTTGCTCACATTTTGGATGCTGCTGGCTGCATAAAGAAACATGAAGATCAACTCAGACAAACAACATGTGATCTTCACATATGAGTTACAAAGTGCACTGAGGTTGGCATTGGAGTTTTCAAACACTAATTATGATCTGCTATAAATATGTCATTTCTGTGTGACAGATTTGTTGCGTAACATTAAATTAAAATTAAATTACCAAAAAATAATTCATTACCATTCAAAATGCTTTCGTATTTGTTGATTCAAACAGCTCTATGATGGTAACCATTCAAAATAAGACAAATGTTCACGGGAACCTTTTTTCTCAAAATAACTGACACTATCACCTCCCAAAATATTGAACTCTCCTTGTGAGTCACACTGTATATACTTCTGCCATTTTATCCTTTCAGAAATGTTTCTTATCTGTTAAAAAGAAGAAGCATGGAATTATAACCCTATAGGCAAATCCTAAAAGAAGGACCAAAGAGATGATGTGAACAGAATACTGAAAGGCTTTAGGAAAGAAGACACAAGAATAACATCATCAGTAAATGAAGGGAACAACATACAAAACGGTAACTTCATTAATGTTTCTGGAAGGAAGTGACAATTTTCATTCGTTCAGCTTGACAATTATTAAGCAGTCAGAATAACAATAGGCTATGTGTTAGGTGACCTGAACTTGATTTTTTACATGAGCAGAGACTGTTTATATCTCTTGGACACAATGCCCAGATTTGCTGTGGGGTCCATTCAGTCTATCCAGTGGACATCAGGGATGAAACAGCCAGACCATGAAGTTGACCACTCGCATCCATCTAGAAGTGAGGTTCTTGGCATTGTGGTTCATTAAGTGCTTGTAAAATAACACAGGCCGCTTTCCTGCCCAATACTATGTAATGGCATTTGCAGTGATACACCACAAAAATTACACAAAAAAAAAAAAAGTGAGGAAATAATGGAAAGTGCTGTAAAGATACAATGGTAATTGTAAATAAAATTCCTTCTTTTATTTCTATCAGAAATTAAAAAAAGCTACCCTTGGTCACATCTGAGTAATGGTACTTTTCTTTCTACAAAGTACTGTATAAATAGTCATGAGCATTTTCTGCAGCATACATAAACTGATTCACGTGTAGAAGGAAAATTGGAGAAACGTTCTCTTTATTTGCAAGAAACATGAGAAATATTAATTTGCATTCCTATTACCAATTGAGTGACGCTATAAAACAAAATTCTCAATCTGAGTGAAGCTTCTTACTTATTCTGTTTACTTACTGTGGTAAGTGGTCTATGGAAATCCAGTTTCACACTATGATAAAGAATTGTTTTAATGCTACATGCTTCAAAGCAGTTATCAAGTTTTCATGTGACAGTCTGAGAACACAAAGAGAGGCATTTATTGCCTCTTTACTTCAATAAAGAAACAAGATCAACATAAAAAAAGACTACACAATTTTGCAACAATTTTCTTCTTAGCTCCATTGTTACTGAAAATAACATCTTACTGCTGGATAATCTGTTTTCCAAAGGGTGAAAATAATACAGAAATGTAGAACAAGGTTATTTTAACCACTGTCTTCTGGTGCATAATCAGAAATAAAAAATCCCAGGTTTCCATGAGAAAATTTGCAAGGCAATCAGCTCTGTAAATATTTACTATATGAAGAGAATATGCAGCCATGAAGTATTTGTCAACATTATGAGAGACTGTGAGCGATTTAATAACACTGCTGATATTTTAGGATGATATGTAGCTCCTACATATATTGTAGCTTTTAAGAGCCATTCCAGCAAAGAACTGAGAAGCATGTATGACTAGTTCTGTCTCATTTAAAAAATGTGAGTGAGAGGTTGCATAATGCATCACTGATGGAAATGTATCACAAATGTTATGAGCGACTAATGTTACAGATTTAATATGCACCATCATGGCCATGTGTACTGAGAAGCTTTATACAAATCTGGTTTGTGTTACCTCTATTTGACAGAATATTTCCCTGGTACACAGTGTACAAGTATCATTATTTTATGTGGAATGTAGTGAAGCTGGTTGAAGAGAAACACCTCTTTTGTGAGTGATCTGTGTTAAAAGACAAATGTTTCTTCAAGCATTTTAATAATGTAATACACAAATTATTTCTTTTCAAATAATACATTCATTCTACAAAGTAAATACAGCATATTAATTTAATTTTTTTGAATGATGACGTGTGATAAAATGCCAAACTATTAACAGATGAGCTAATTTTAAGATATTTTTAGCTGTGTTACGTATACCTGAGTTTGTATAATATTGCCATGTAATTTGTAAATTAAAAGTGCCACAATACGGTGGATCAAATACAGGGACAAGCAATGTCAAGTGTACTAGTGAGAAGAAATGATACTCATTTTCATATATTTAATAAAATTACACTATTGTACTATTACGTTTTCATGGAAGATTTATAAGCCAGGAAGTATTACACTCATTTAGGAGCTCCTATTTATCTTTTAATGTACACAAGTATGAAAATAACATGAAATATGAGTGCACTCTGATCCCAGGAGATAACCTTTCTCTTCCATATAGGTTACTCATTTAAATGTCATGGCTTAAGATATAGAAACATAAAAAACAAAAATTCTTCAAGTCCTAGGCCATTGATAGGAAGTATGTAATGTTAAAGCAAAACAAGCTATGAGGAAATTTTATTTCATGTCCATTTTTCAAAGAATCTGCAACAGTAAGAATAAAAAACGGAAAACACATTTCCTAGAGGACCTAGCTCTGAAAACTGATGCATTGACATAATATTGTCACTAGCATCACAAAACCTAGATGTAGTATTAGTAAAAGCTGGTAACAAATGAAAGATGTATAACAGCTCTTCCTATAATGAAAAGCACTAAAGAGAAACAACAACATCTTGTCCCCACAACTGCCCAACCATAAAATCCAAAACATTCGCTTCAAACAGGAAACACATGGGATTACTGAGAATTCAGCTGATTCAGTTACCAGTAACAATTACAACATATATTCTGCAATACAACTGATCTATACAGAAATTTATTGTCACTCTTCAACTTACAGGGTCGAGTCCTCACTGATTCTTAATTATGTGAGCATAATGCCCTCCTGTCCAAAAACAAAACAACCAAGCAGGATGATCCCATATTTAAGAAGTTTAGAGAAAACTGAGAAATTTCATACCTTGATCATTGCTACAGATTCATCCTGCCTGCATATCAAGGTCGGTAGTCTATGGGTTAAAGCACAGTTATAATTCTATTGCTTTTAACTTAGTTTTTTATATTTTTTACTCTTTTAGTATTTTTTCCTTATTTTATTCCAGTGGTAATGTGCCATAAACAAGTACACTTCATGGAAAACTGACTGTAAGAATATTTTGACTCGACTTCTTTCTTTATCTGTAATATTCAGCGACTAATTCATCACAGAAATGTTGCAACATAGTTTTTGTATTGTAATCGTTGTCTCATCTAGTTAATGAAAGAAGTATATTCACAGTGACTATTTTTATTATCATTGAACACCTGATGTGTGTAGCCAGGCTATACAGCCATATAACTCTGCTCATGAATTCTTATTCTTCACTTCCTAGCATAGGTTACATCCTATGATAAGTACAATCATCATTATTGTACAACCTCAAAAACAACAGTTGATGGACCCGTGGAATAAACTGACATAAAAAATATGTTTGCAAACTCTAATAAACTATTCTCTTGTAGTCATTAACTTACACTTCTGCATTACATGTGTAAATACATATTCTTGTCAGCAAAATATAAAAAAAAAACAGCCCACCATTCCCATAGCATTTGTGATGGACATATTTATACCGAAAATTACCACTGATAGTAAAGGAAAATAAATAAAATTACAATAACTATGAAAGATGTGTAAAAAAAAAACAAGAATAGGGACTACGGCAAGACGCAAACCTGTTACATGTGGTTAAGGTTACGACCCCTTAACCTGTAGACAACTGACCTTCATGTTTAGTATTAACAAAGAATCAGCACTGATAAGTATGGCACGAAATTCCATTTCTGTTTTCTTTGGATTTTATGAAAATTGTTATACTATTTCGTAATTTTGCTTTAGGGCATGAGTACTTTATCCTCACAAGGTTCTATGACTCGGTGCGAACCGCAGTGCATTCCAATGGTTAGTGTATCCTACAAACTGAACAGCTCTTTATTTTTTATTTATTCTTCCTCGTTGGGTTAATGAATCTTGAGACTTTATTGGACGAAATGGATTTACCTAACTCTCAGCTTTCCCAGCTATTAAGTTTCAAGAAAATATGAAATTTAGTGTTTCGGTTGAGCTTCCATTTTAAATCCTTCAATGCCGGCTTTAGTGCACTGTACGGACCTTTAAATACTTCATATCTTGCTGGCATCGGTGCGCAATTGACGCAACACAACTTTACTAATTCTCCAGTCTACCCAGTAGTCGGAATTTCAACCCCTACATCAATTGAAGGTTAATGAACAATACAGCTGTTGAAAGAGGACATACACTACTGGATCACAAATCTGGCATTTCGAAATCCAGTAAAATCTGGAATTTTTTTTTAACTCCTGAATTTTTTCCATAATCACATCCTAATGATAGCAATTCAAGTCTTTTATAATATTAAGTCATTCGCAGTAGCAGTGTGGGAATCTCCAATCTCACAGGCTAGTCATATTTACAAATGGCATTTTGTTCACAATTCTCTGGCTCAATGCCTCATGTTTGAGTGGAGTCTCTGTTGACGATCTTGCATTGTGATATAATCTGTGTTCACAACGGTGCCGATCGCATTCTATGCTTTTCGAATTTGGCACCGTTTAGATTGGTATACAGGTACCAACGCTGTAGGGAAAGAAAGACCTCCTCAGAAACGTTGGTACGACCAGCGTGATGCCAAAATACCGGACACCTTCCTTTGTTTACCGCCAATAGAACACCATTCGTCTAGCCGGCATGCGTTTAATGAACTTCATCGACATTATTTTAGTGATGGGATAAACTTCTCACTATGATGTATAATCGCCCTCACACAAAACTTCAATCACTGTCGTAACAGCAGCGCTATAACACCTATTTAACCATGGATCAGAGCATTTAACGAACTGTTAAATTGCAAATTGTAAATTCGCAATTTGACTGCCATCTGGCGGCAACTATGCCATGGTTTGTACTCGTTCGCGAATTAACATGCGTAAATGTGGAGCACGGATCAGAGCTGTCACGCCACCGCTTAGACAAGGATTAGCGTCCGTTGGAATCACAGATCTGTTGACATCACCAGTTGGAATGGTTTAGGGTGTGGGTATTGTGTCACTGGTTGAGAGAAGGCGCGTGAGAAATGTCTCTTGTTAGAGCTTTGATGGATAAATTCTGGAATCCGGATGTGTGGTTGCCGCCAAATGTTACGTGGGCAGATTTAGAACCGAATGATAAAATAGCTTACGCAGATCACAGACATCTAGCAATACCTCTGCCGTTTGCAATTGTATTGTTGGGTGTGAGATTTGTATTGGAAAGGTTAGTGGAAATAATTTGGGTTACGTTTTTTTGTAAGGTATTTTTATATACGATTTTTATACAATGAAATTTGTACATTGTAGGTACTGGTTTGCTCCTGTTGGAATTTCTCTGGGCATTAAGAATACAAAACCAAAGAAGGCACCCCCTAATGCTATTTTGGAGGGGGCGTATTTATCAAAAAGAAAAATTAAGTACAAGCAGGTAAGCACTTTATTTTTACATATGGAAAACGAAAGTGAACTACGTGTAAGATATCACGTCTTCCTGTAGGCTACATGTCAAAAACGAGTCATGAGGCGCAAGCGAGCAAGTACACTTATTTTCACACAATTAGATTACTATTAATTTCTAATTATTAGAACAGTATATTTTTTCAGCTTACAGTTGTGTTTTGTGAATGCACCATACCATTGACAAGCCTTTTTTTTTTTCATCTGGCAAACTAGTAGAGAAAATGGACAATTTCAAATCATCGGTTGGCATTGCAGTTACAAAATGTTGCTTAGCCAATGTGGATATTGAAATGTTTGCCCTCGTATGTGATTGGTTATTTTAGTAATGTTGATATATTTATTAAATTACATTGGTGCTTTGTCCCTATGGAATGACAATGATAAAGTATGAAATCAAAATCATCAAACAGCTTCAGACTTGTATTCATAAACCGCTTTTTTAATAATTTGTTCAGGAGCACTGATTTTCTGTAGTTTTCATGAGACCCTCCAGCCAGATGAGATAGTCTACCAGTTCTCAGTGTTTGAGAGAACAGGGTAGATAATCATCTTGTAAGAAAATGTAGCAAGGTGGGCTTATGAGAAACTGCATTACTTATGGGCTTCTGGTTTTAATAATCTTCCCCATTTAAAGAAAAATCTACAGGAGGGGGAGTTAGTTAAGAGAGAATCTTCGCTGCTGACCTAAGTCCTGTTAGGTATTCATTAGGAAGAGGAAGCAGGGTTCCACAAAGTTTCCAAAAATCTAGGAGCCACCTGCATATTCTAAGTGCCAGAGGAGTGACACAAATCAAGTTCCATACTGAGGACTCGCAATTCTGCAGTGACCTGTGAATCTTGTTATTATCTGGCATTTTCTGGTCATTGGATGTAATCGGATACACATTTTTATATGTAAGTGGCAACAAATTGCAGTAATTGTGCTAAAAATATTAGGTGCAACTTTATATCATTTTGTTACCTGGGTGACCAGGTGCCCAGGTTTTCTGCACCATCAAGGAGAAGCACATTAAATTCCTGAATTCCTGCAGAAGGCTTTTATTTATACCTGTGAGTATGTTTGTATGGTGAATGCTCTTCAGCTGTCTGTTTTATTTCCCCCAAAATAATTTGAAAAGACATAGTGGAATGGAAATATACAAGGTAAACTAACTCTGAAGTGTCCTTGTCATGACAGGTGTGATTGCCCACATGGTAAGGCATGCTGAACTAATTTTGGGATAATACAATATAGTCAATACACTTTTCTTGTTTTAAGTTTTTGCCATTTTGCCAAGGAATTCAGCTGTGACTATTTTTTGGTTGTTTTATTACTGTGACCTATATTTAAATTAACACATTTTACTCATGAAGTTTGTTTTGCTGTATTTAACATAAGTGTGTTTGCTTTAAAGCATTTGTTGAACATGGCAAATGCGTCGTTAATGCAATTTTGCGAGTGGTTTCTTTTAAGGTGATATATAATGTTACTAGTACTACAGGGTTGCTGGTCCCAGTGGCCGCGCGGTCTAAGGTGTAGTCTGCGGCCACTTGCCTGCTGAGATTATGGGTTCGAATCCCACTGGGGGCATGGATGCTTGTCTGTTGTGAGTGTTGTGTGATGTGAGGTAGAGGTCTCTGCGACGAGCTGATCACTCATCCAGAGGAGTCCTACTGACAGGGGGGGGGG
>Ga0209755_10006544_pt1 | contig 12853 bp, 4 predicted proteins | sample TergutCo191P1_FD_187301 | JGI IMG/M metagenome (GOLD analysis project Ga0209755, IMG submission 187301) | Cornitermes sp. P1 segment gut microbial communities from Petit-Saut dam, French Guiana - Co191P1 (SPAdes) (version 2) | ecosystem: Host-associated > Arthropoda: Insects > Digestive system >... | reverse complement strand
GCTGTTTCAGAGACCATTGTTTCAAATAAGAAGACAATGGCAATTTCATGCTTGCACTAGATTCATGATTCCATTTCTGTTTCCATCACTGAATTGCTTTGCTTCTGAGTGAGAACTTCCTATTATTTCTTCATTCAATTTATTTTGATGAGACTTGTGTTCAGGATAGGAACATTGGAAAGACTGTTTATCATTTGCATAACTGAGTTTTTGTGATGATACTAATTATTAGATTTAATTAGCTAAACACCAAGGATTCTATTCTGCTGGGAAATGATGCTGTGTCATAGGGTCACTGGATTTCAGCATTTAAAGACAACATACTGTCCTCATTTTCAAGGATTGAAATGGACATTTTGAACCTTGACAATGAGGGAAGTAGGATGTCTTGAAACCCTGGGATCTGATTACCCATTAATGCAGCATTATGTTCCAGAACAAGAGAACTGTCAGCTACATTGCTGCAGAAACCAACTTGCAATGTTAAACTCTACTAGTAACACTAGCCATGGCTTTGTGAAAGAGAATATCTCAGGAAGGCAGCAAATATAGTATAGGGTTTTTTTTTTTAATGTGGGACTGAGGCAATGGATGTGGCAAGTGGAAGGGTTCAGTTGTTTCTTTACTTTAAGCTACTTGCACATTACACAACTTTGCAGTATATTTATTAGCATAATCTCTGTTCTGTTATTAAGCCTGTCCAGTGATGGAGACTAGCTTGTGCTAAGGGGTCAAGTCACATTTGTCTCCTATGCTGGACTTCAGAAGCACAGCCAACTTATGAATGTTGATGATAGGTGAAGTCCAAAAAAATGAAACTGTTTCAGAATATAATAGGCTTGGGTTTGGAGTTCCTGTCAGTGATGAAATCTGATTGAGCTCATTCTTCAATGTGTGTTAAGGTGTGTTAATAATGTTACGCATATTATATTGAACACTGTCTCATTTTGGTTAAATATCTATACTGGTGCTGAGACTTGTTTTGTCTATCTTCAAATAAAAGCATTCAGTTGGAACTGTTAGATGATGCTGGTCTTAAACTCTTGGACTGGAGTTGTTATCAAATAAAAACTTTGTTTCAAGTAAAGAAGTCTTGGCTTTAAAATACTCAGCATATTGCAAATTCATGTGATTTTGTTACAAACTTTTAACACAGTAAACATGAATGGAACAAACTTTTAACACAGTAAACATGAATGGAGAAATTGGATGCCCTCCATCAGTAATTACAGTGACTGTGAATAATGTCAGAATGCTTTTAGAATTTAAGTGCCATCTTAATGTTATTCTTTGATCTCTTTCATTGTTCTCCAAAGGCAGATTGTCAAAAGACTCCCTTATTGATATGTATGCTACTTCATCTCTACTATCTAAGCTACATGTCCAGACCATAACATTCTACATTTCACTAATAAAATGAAAGGTAACCTGCCCCTGTCCATACTATGACGGCATACAGGGGAAGTAGTATAGCTCTACTCATTCTTAACTTTGGTACTACATGGAGGTGAGTGGTCAACATCATGTCCCAGCTGCTTTACCAGTGGGAAAGAAACCATTTACTCATTGCATAGGAGGCTGAGTGGACGGACCCCTGAGTCAGTCTTGACATTTTGGAGGAAAGAAAAGTCTCTTGCTCCTGCTGGGATTCAAACCCCTGAATCGTCCAGCCCATAGCCTAGTCAGTATCGTGACTGTCCTATCTTGGCTCCCCCCATGCAATAGTGGAAAAGCCATATAAATAATAGTAACAAACTTTCTGCTGGTACAAGGTAGGGATGACATAAATTCCAAACATTTCAATTTCTTTCTATTTTTAACCAACAAATGCACAAAATATTTGTTAACACTTATTTATTTCACATAACTCCAGTGTGTTTCAATACCTAAGTATCATCAACTGGAAGCTTTTCATATGCTAAGTTGCAAACCAAATGAATGCAATCAGTTATTATATGTAGGTGTTACAATTAAAAGATTAAAGCCCTGACCTCATAGAATACGGCAAGCTGATATACTTCATAAGTTGCATGATCTCTAGTCATCATGCATTTGGTGGCTTTATGTACAGACATCTATATCTTGTTTATATCCTCAGAGGGTGATCCCTTGTTATGATGCTTCTGACATGAAGACTTGCTGTATCAAGATTTCAATTTATATTTGAGCTACAATTATAGGCTGTTCATGTTTGACCCATTAATGAAGAGCATCAAAAAACGAAATCCTTCATGCTTCAGGTATTGCTACATAACGTAACCATCCCATCACCACATTCTTTCTTTGTGCCTGGCTTCACTACATTTAATGATACTATTTAAACTGGAATGATATCAAATTTTGCTCAGCAAGAACTTGAGACGCTTCCTAAGGAATATTCGGGTCATGTAATCGTGTACAATGTTTATCCACGATAACAGTTCACTCATACGCACAACAAATATACATATGAAGCAACATAACTGCTTATGTACCACACAGTGGTAAGCATGGGTATGAATATCAAGTTGCATATATGCATATTACACTTAAGTGGTGTATGTGTGTTTTATTGCTCTCACTGCATAGCTTTTTGATTATCACACAATGTGTTTTCACTGAACAGAAACCAACTCGCATCCTCCCACTAGAAAAATCCTTTCTTACAACACGCAACCTGCAGGGTCTCCAGCCAATGCAATAAAGAATGCGACTGACTTGCATCTTCCTGCTAGAAAAATAATTTCTTTGTGTCTGAAATTCAGGACTCCTCCACTCTACTCTTACCTTATTGGCTCTACTCTTTCCCGCTTAAATACATTAAAGTTCACAGGATATGAATGTGACTATGATTCAATTATCCACAAAATGTAATCCTCTTTTTATAATATTACAGGTACTTAGGTGGGGAGTGCAACTGCTCACCCCACTCTCCAAATACCCTAGCCTCTATACATGCCTCAAACAAGTCACCTAAGGTCTCGAATTTGTGACATCTGTTAAAATAATAATTACCTACAGATCTAATTTTACTTCAGCTAAGTCATAAAGAAAATGTTGCAAGAATTACTTGCTCTTTTGAACTGTTTACACATATAGAAAGTTTCTATCACAAGCTTGGTACTTATTTTATGTGCTTACAAGGTGTGTTACACTCAGATGACATAATAATTTTTACGGTAATTGGCACGTTTGCTGAAAATGTGCTTGAAGCTGCCAGTAACAGAAGTCTTTTATACCAGAGTTGCTCAGTCTTGACGGTAAACTTGATCCATTATAATGTCACTAATTCCGCAGACCACCTTCCCTGCAATTATCTTGCCTGGTGGTACCATTTAGAATTGGAACATCAGAAAAATCTTAAACCATAAAGCCTTTAAGTCAGTGTACAAATTTATTACCAAAAACGTGTTCTAGCAGTAGAGATAAAACTAAGAATAGTAAAAGTCTAAGGAAAACACTCTGTATGCTCTACTCAGTGGTGACGGCAACTTGCAGACCACTGGTTGGGTTTTATATGTGTCATTGAGCCAGCAAATATTATACGGTGTTTTCTGTTTTGTCTAAGTTGCATTCCTTGACTGTTCTCAGAAATATGTAGCAGAAACGGTTTTCCATGGTGACAGTAAAACTGTGGAATCATTCAAGTGTATCTTAGCCAGAACTGTTACACCCATAAGGATGGAAAGTAAATAGGACAATAAAAGATTCAATTACATGCCATGGGCATAACTTGAATCTGTGACTGAAAGAGCCAGGACAAAAAATAAACTTTACAAAGTTCTGCCTGCTACTGCAAAGAAGATAACAATTTATATTCCACAAAGGAACAGCTGTTAGTAAGATATGTTAAGTTGTGTGTCATGTAACTCGCACCGTGAAGCTCTTATTTGTGCTTTAGCACTAGAGGGAACAATCATCTTCATGATCTTGTGACTTACATGATTAAGGGTCCTATTTACTGTAACACAGGCGACTGGGCGGGTCTCATAAACCATTGTAATACAGCAGGCAAGATAAACTTCTTGCATTTTTCTAGTTGCTTGGATTGATACCTGTTGTGACCTCCAGTGAAACACAGAGAACAGATTCTGCATAAGTGATTTTATTACATGTTTGTAAAGTATGGAAAGTGCCTAAGAAAATAAATTATGAGGATTCAGGTCTGGGATATACTAACTCACCCAATGATACCGCGTCTTGTGCCAAGTGAACTGAATCTTCACAAACACTGCTATAATCTTAAAACCATGCCTCATGCTACATTGTAAACAATGCTGATCACATCTTTCATCACAGTCACATATCACGTAGTTTAAATCAAAGATCTGTTGCGCTCATCGGTGGTATAAGGTTTATTTGCTATCACTCAACTCGGAAAATCACAGCTAGATGATGTGTTTTAAAGGCAAGTGTACTGTGTAGTTGGGAGTTTTTAAGTATCAAGCAAAACACGATTTCTCAATCGAATATTGTGGTATTTACGAAATTTAACCCTGTTATAGCATATACAGTGTACCAAGGACTTCGGTCTTCCTACCATTTATATGTAAAAAAACGTGCAGCTTTTGCAACCAACCAGATGCAGCACAGGTTCATATCTCGCGCTTCCAAGCACCCCAGGCGACAGACACTACGGTCAATCAAGTGACTTGTGCCGAAATCCAACCTCTCGGTCGGGACTCGAAAACGGGATGGTCACATCTGTCATGAAAATAATGTCTGCTGAACCTATATATAGTAACAGGCAACGGCAAAACATAGCTGCGGGATTTACTTCTTTTCAGCTCTCTTCAATTTTATATTGTTGCTATCACGAAGTAAAGTGTTTAGTTCGATTCCATGCATTTTTCATCTATTATTACTTACAATTTCAATCGAAAAGGACATTAGTATGCCACATTTTATTTCGCTGTTACTCCGTTCATTCACTTGTAAACGTTGACCGTGCAGACTGTTTCCGGAAGCCGGGGGTAGAAATGCTGCTGTAGCGCGATAATAAGTTTACTCCGTTATTATTTTGTTCCCATAAGCATGTGTCTTTGTCATGTATGTCGGGCGGGGAAAGATTGAGGAGAGAGTGTTTTATCGCTTCATTGTCAGTAAAAAACTGCAGTGATCCTCGTATTTAATTGTGCAGAGTAACGCGTAATTGACGGGAAATATTTTAATTTAATAAGAGACCACCCTACCAGAAATCCACAAAGGTTGCAATATTATATGGAAGTTCTGGTGGTGCTTGACATTATGCTTTAGACGTTATTAGAAATTAACGATATCTGAAGCAAAAACTGTACTGGAAACAAAAAATCCCCTACTTCGAAATTAAAATCATGATGAAATATATGTACAGTACCAGCATTTCCCCATGGATCCTACTAGAATTATCCCCTCTTATCCACGCAAAGAAACTGTGCAAAACGGAGTGAATATTATTTAATAATAATCTGACAGTTGCACATATCCGGTAATGGGAAAGTTGAAAAACATGCGAGATAGAACTCCGCTGCGGCGCTGTTCAGACGACCGCTCGTCTGCAAAGTTGTGCGGCCCATAGAAGCGGTACTTTATTGCCCTGTCTTACGAGAATGCGAGTGGCATTTCGTTCAGTAAGAAAGCATCAGCACCGCAAGAAACCAGCGATGGACTAATGATTTTAATAAACATTTGCTACGGCACATATTTTTCGATATGTACGGGACTGGAGAATTTCCCACGGCACAAAATTGCTTGCAAAAATAAAAGAGAGTTTGTGGGCAGCCAAGATCTATTATATTAATTGAAGCCAATCTTCACATTTCACTGGGCATCTTGAAGTAATACCCTCCTATCGGTCCAAATTTTATTTCTTGCGAGGGGTGTCAAAGGAAGATCTTGACATTAAAAAATGTCAAAAAGTGACGACAGTGGCTTCATCATATTGACTACAAACATTACACTGGATGTCAAGTAACAGCAGATCCCACAAAATTTTCTTGGCTAGGTGGGTGGGGTCACAGGAAGATCCTGGCAGCATCCAAAAATGACAAAAATAATCTTGTAGAGTACAAACCTTCTTATAGAAGAGAGCATTACTATCATGGAGCACATATATCCTGGCAAGCCCCCTTCATACCTCTTCTTTTGGAGTCTCTACACGTAAATGGTATGTCAATACCCTTTAACCGTTATCACCTCCAATAGAATAATGCTTATTCATACTAACTTTCATGAAAATGAGTCAACTTGTTTGCAAGTCGAAATGACACACACATATGACAACATGATGATCTCATGTTAAGTCCACATTCTTTTTCCTTTTTATGGAAGGAAAGGAGGATAATGACAACTGGTGTGGTATGTCATATATATATTTCTTTTTTTTTGTTGTGTACTTCTTACACATCAGATCTCTTCTAAAATGTTACATAGAATGTGTTACTACAAGATGGAGATTGTGAAGAATCACCCTAATTTATTTACAAAAGGAATTCTTAAATTAATAGGGAAAAATTAAATTTTATACTGCCTATAATTAATGTCATGTCACTTGCATAGAGGCAGTTACGTTCAGTTCACCAAGAAAGTAAACAATGTAAATCCTCTAGCTTCTCCATGAATACATAACATCAAATAGTCACAAAGGAAATTACTGCAATTCCTGAAACACAGGTGGAGAGAAATGCCTGATATCTGCCACTTTTAACAACCTTAGACCATTGCACCAGGCATTTTAAGGATGAATATGCAAAAAAATTATTGCTTCAATTTACATTTACTAAGAGTAAATCCATGTATTGAAAAATTTCCCACTATTTGACCACTCACTTTTCTGACCTCTATGAAAGTGACTATTTCTTCAAAACAAGACACACCTTCAAATCAAATATGTCTCATATATATAAACTTCAGTTTGTGACAGATTTGATAAAAGACTGTACAGTCCATGATCCACACTGAAACAGATATGCAAATGATAGCAACAAAATACTATGTTACAAATGTGAATGCATACAAAAAAGGAACACTTTTAGAAAAGAATGTGCCTTTTTATAATATAAAATATATTCTTCATATAGCAGAAACTTTACTTTGACACCAAAAGAACTGTGGACACGGATAAACAGGTTTGTTGTGTGTGCTTCAATTTCTCACCTCACTACAAAGTTCACTGTTCATAAAACTCAGTGTACAAAAATCACACAGTGACCAGGGGTTGTGGAAAAGGACTTGGCATGTTTAGCACCAGGCAAACTGACAGTCCAGTGTCATTACATTTTAAGTCTGACCGTAATTTCACGATACACGTCTCACAGTACACTCGACTTATGCACATTTCAGTTATTAAAAAAAAAAAAAAAGCCCCAGTTTGCAAGCAGGGATACAGTATGAAGAAAATATGTATGAGATTTGAGGTTTCAATTATGAGAGTTTACCTCATAGCCTTCTTACATACAACACTGTGCAGCCTCACAGGAGACTACGAACTTTATGGAGGACTTTACCTCCTCCATCTTCTGTACCTCCAAAATAAGATAACACAACTCTCCAGAATACTGGTAACCATGTACAGTAATACATACAGACCACATGATGATCCCTGCAGGGCACTGGAGACTGCTGTCTACTGGGGGGATTACTTGGCTGCTGTTGATAACAGTGACAGACTGTTCTGCTACTATACACAGCGTGCAAACATACAGCACTGCAGGTAGCATGTATTGAGTGTACTGTGCAAATGCCTTCAAGATGGGTAGTAGCAACTTGTCATATACCATGAAACCTTGTGCAGGTGCACCTAATGCATTCCTAGTACGCATCATCTGGTCTGTGGACAGCAGTCATACAAATAAAACAAAAGAGGCAAAAGAAACAATATATGTTTTAAAACAAAAAAAAACATTGTGTGGCACTGCAGTTCTTTAGTTTTGCTTTAACAAAGAAATTAAACTGAAGTTTCGATTGAGTGATGTGTTAACACATATTCACTTTGTTGTGTCAGTCAGTCAGTATATCACATATCTTATGGCACTGAACCATCGGCAAATCAAACATTTCAAAAGACGGAGGTCCTGTTACACAACTTTCATATTCTTCATATATTATGAAGTTTTTTTTTTACCTTTAACTATGGCACATGTCACATTCATTTAAAGTTTTATACCACATTTCCCCTAAATTTCAAGTGTTTCATAATAGTCTTGATTATTTAATATATTGCATTTCCTTTACAGTTGTCTGATGACAACAGCAACAATACAAGTGTTCTGTGCATGCAGCGCTATGTAATCATTAAGCACTGTATCTCAGAAACATTTATTATAGTGGAGGCACAGATCCAAGCATTAAACTCAGCATTCAACAGATGTAGGATCATATTCACCACTGAATAGCCCTGAGAACTGCTCCTGCTTGGAATCAAACCGTCTGTCTGTCTTCTGCAGCCTGTCATTGTACTGATGGGAACTCTCTCAATGCCAATACAAATAATTATACCCACTCTTCCCCAAGTTGTCATAATGTTGAGTAAGGTACAGGTAGAAAGTTAAAGGTGTATAGAAGGTGTCGAGGTACAACTCACTCATTCTTAACCTTGGCACTAGATAAGAGGTGAGTGGTTAACTTCACAGACCAGCTGCTTTACCTACGGGGAAGGAGCCCCTGATACCCACTAAAGAGCAGGCTGGGTGGGCCCCAGAACCAGTCTAGACACTTTGGAGAAGTAAAATATCTCTTGACCCCACCAAGCATTGAACTCCACATCATCCAGCCTGAAGCCTAGTCACAATACTGAATTTGCCATCCTGCTACATAAAACTGCAATGTCTGTGTCACATATGAAGCTCTCACAGAGGTAACTGAAGACTGCCATCTTCTGGGAAGTGACTCTGGAGGATCCTGCTGCCCCCATTGAAGATGAAGCCACATCCTACAAAAGTTACCTTCCAAATTTCATTCCAAATATTATAAATGGACAGTAAATCTGATATGGAAGTTGTGTACAATAATATCATCATCTGCACATGCATCTGTATACATAATATACATAACAGTCATTCATCCAAGACAAATATATTGTTCCACATTCTATATTATACAGACAAAAATAACACACCACACTACAGATGCACGCACGCATGCACACACCAACCACTTGTTTCTATATGTGATCTGAATGATCTGAAGCTTTCATGGCAACTATATGAAATAAAGTCATCTCAGGGGATCAGTCATGCAATGGTGGAGTTCAGAAACTGTCAGTTGCTCTCCATCATTGCAGCCTGATGTGATGACAGGGTACATCATGGGTATAAATACAGCATGTGGCCACATCACTTGACAGGCTGATTGCTCAAGACTTCACTAAATTTGTTTCTAGATGGCAGTTCAAGGCATATATATTTACTTCCCTTTTTGAACAAGCATTGGACGAGTGTGTTCTTCCTTATACGAGCAATTTATATTAAACGTCAATGAAATTTGTTCACAATGAATATCCTTTTCAATTAGATACTTCTGCAGTCAAAATATGAAGAAGAAGGGTGGTGGTGGTGGTTGGAGGGGGAAGCAAAATTCATTTCAATCATTTCTGTATACTATTCTATAGGGTTCTGGTGATGGTGTATGACATCTGAATTCAATTACTTTAATGACTTTTCCCATTGTATGCATCAGAATTTAACACACTACTATGTGTTGGGGTCAGGATCCACCCCTGTCTTCAGGCTTGATGTCTTTAAGACAAATGTTCAGTGTAAATAATTATTATGCAGTAACATATGTCTTCCAAGAAGCAAGTCCAAAGATGGGAACTAATCCTGTCACCACAACATGGTAACGTCTCAACTTTTAATACATATGCTGGAAAACAAGTCCACAAAGCAATGAATGCATATGTTCCTGTGCTTTGTATACTTGTAACATCTCACACTTCCAAAAGAAACATTCACATGTCTATACATCTACTGAATTTCTGACTTCCTTGAAGGTAACTGTATTAACAGTTGGCTGTGTGTTGCACACACACAGCAGACATAATGAATAAAATAAAATTACTGCTCAGCAATCACACATTCAGCTTATATTTATCCACTCCTTCATTCCCATTAGAACATACTTGGTGTAACTCACAGATCAGTTCTTTGTGTGTACCTAGAGCACATGTTAACACAGCAATAGACATCTGGAGCAGTGCTAGACCTTAAGAATACTCCTCTGACAATACAGGGCAGTTTAATTTGTCATACTGGCATCCTTTAATCCATTTTGTAAACAGTGTTTTATGGGCAAGAAACTAATGAACTCCAATGAGCAAACCCCTTGAGAATTTCAAGTATTCTTCAAGAAATTTTCTGCCATTCATGGAATTTAAAGGTTTATTATACTGTTCACTGAGGCACATGATGGTCCCTACCTTGAGCCAGATGAATCCAACCCACACCATTCCAGTCTATGCTTTTAAGATCCACTTAATAATATCCTCCCACCTATGCCTAAGCCTACCCAGCCATTTCTTTCTTTCAGTTCTTCCCACCAAAGCCCTGTATATATATTTCTTGTCACATGTGTGCTACATGCCCCAACTATCTCGCTCTCCTTCATTTGATCTTCCTAATAATATCTGACAAAAACAAAAATCATGAAGCCTCCCTCTTAGCCACAAATATTCCTCAACACCCTGTCCTCAAATATCCTCAGTGTTTTTTTCTCAATATGACAGACCAAGGTTTATACCCATATAAAATAAGTACAATTAGAGTTTCATGAATTTTGATCTTTGTTTCTGGATGACAGACAGGAAGACCAAGCAATGTGATCTGAATGGTAGTAAGCAGAAGCATTTTCACCATATTCAATATTAATCTCCTCATCAATGTCATTTTTATTTGTTCATGCTGTTCCCAATTATTTTTAAATGCACCAGGTTTTAAAATGATTTTGTCCTACTTTTGCTAAGACATGAACACATATCCAGTAATCTCTGCATTTACTTCTATACCTTCCTCCCTACTAGTGACTAACAGAGGTTTTGTGTGTGTCTCACTTTTCACTCTTACATTTACTCACTCACTCATTTACTCATTCATATATCACTGGCATCAACTTCAGTGAGATCTGTAATTAATGTATTTCACAGTTTCAGATACCAGAATTTGTGCAGTTACTTTCATTCAGAAATAAGGATTTTGCAGCAACATGATTAACACATGACAGAGGACATGTTGCACATACAAACCAGCACACCATCCCTTTCAATGCAATGACTATCAGTATCATAATATTCAGCAATGACTGGCATCGTGATTCATGAGTAATGAACTGGAACACGTATGGAAAGAAGCAGGTGTGGCCTAATTTGATACACTATGCCAGGATTTACCTGTAGAAACTTACAAAAAATGTGAACAAACAGTCAGCATTGTTAGTATCTTGGCACAGATTTGAACCTGACACGTCCCAAATATGAACCTGTACTACCCACTGCACCAAACATCTGATATTACAATGATGACATTCAAATACACACTTGGAAGTCTTCATTGGATTATATTTTTCTGTTATTCTCCACTAACAACATCAAAGTCATTGCTGTGTTAACATCAGCCCACTATGGAATCATATACAATGCACATTATGTTATAACCAACAGTGGTTTTCACATAAGCTAGGTTTGAAAATATCTTCACAAAGTCCACTTTCATCAAACAGATAAGAAATTCTGTACTAAGTTATAACATGCTTGGTCTCATATTTTAACAGCAACAATTTGATACAGTTATGTTCCAAACACATTACTTAATCCAACTCAACATGTTTCAAACCACCAGGTTCATCCCTCAAGGCCATACACTTACATTAGTTAAACAGTGTACATTGTACTCTAACAATTTATTCTTCAGTAAACATTTCTTTTTTTTTTTTTAAACATAATTGTTATGTAAGTGTAGAGACGAAAACCACCAAGATGCTACTGAATGCTTTATTGCACTTATAATCTGCTCAACATGTTTTGGGCACTTATATGCCCATCATCAGGAGCTCGAGACTATACTTGTGTTATTGCCGCATATGGTGTGTAATGCCTTGGTTGTTGGTGGTTGGCTGTTAGGAGCAGAGCAGCAGGCTATGCATCCAGGATGAGGGAAATTGTGCAATAAAGCATTCAGTAGCATCTAGTTGGTTTTCTTCTCTACGCTTACACTACAATGCATGGACAAACATACATCAAATAATTGTTATGTCATTAAATTCATTATGAGACCTGTAACCTAACACAAATATATAAAATCCAGTTGAGATAACAGAGAACAAAACTTGTCTATATAACGATATATTTTTTTAACTTGCTGTAGCAGTGTGTAAACTTCTTGATTACGTAAAGAGCGAGGTCCCTGAGGACAAACCCATTGGTTCAAAACCTGTCATGAGTGGGCAGCTAATATATTTTTTTTAATTTTATGCTGAGTGTAAAAGAAATATAAGTTAACTGACAATACTGTGGTGTGAGTTCCAGTACAAAAATTGCATATCATTTAATGTTACTGAATAGACAACAGACAAAAACTGAAATACCGTCAGACATTGCCCGACATTCTTCTCTATGGGTCCACAAATTTTTGAAAACTCTGGAAGCCACCTCAAAATTCTAGGTGTGAAAAAGAGTGAAATGAAGCATATTCCAAACGGAGGACCCACAAATCCTAGGCACTAATAAACAAAATTTAGTTGCCCACATGACCTTGTACCCAGATTTGTGCATCCGTGTTCTCCTGTGTGAATGATACAATAACAACTTGGCTCAGACACTACCAGCCCTCCCTTTCTGCATGTGCATGCCACAACTTGACATTTCATATACTAAAACCCAGTTGTGTTAACACAATAATTCCTTCAG
>Ga0209755_10006543_pt1 | contig 12854 bp, 19 predicted proteins | sample TergutCo191P1_FD_187301 | JGI IMG/M metagenome (GOLD analysis project Ga0209755, IMG submission 187301) | Cornitermes sp. P1 segment gut microbial communities from Petit-Saut dam, French Guiana - Co191P1 (SPAdes) (version 2) | ecosystem: Host-associated > Arthropoda: Insects > Digestive system... | reverse complement strand
CCCAAGGGAACTACTTTGAGGGTGATTAGGTGTCCAACGCTCCAAGTAAGCCAGTTTCTTTTTCCCGGCCAAAGGTCGGATACTTTTCTAACAGACCACGTAGTGGTTTGTTGGTTATGATGTATGGCATATAATTGTAATTTAGCATGAATGTTGTATTGTATTTTTGTTATATAAAGAAGAACTCCTGATGGGAAGACTCACAACCAGATTGATAACATTTTGATTGATAGGAGACGGCATTCAAGTATTCGAGATGTACAATTTTTTATGGGAGCTGACAGTGATACTGATCACTGTCTGGTGGTTGCAAAAGTTAGGGAAAGATTGGCAGTAAATAAAGAAGCAGCACAGAAGTTTGATGGGAAAAGATTTAATTTCAGGTAGCTAAATGAGCTGGAGGTTAGGAAACAGTATCAGATTGAGATTACAAACAGGTTTGCAGCTTTGGAGAACTTAGGGGATGACAAGGACATAAATAGGGCTTCGGAGAACATTCAAGAGAAATCAAAACCTCAGCTAAAGAGAGTCTAGATCTGCAGGAATTGAAGCAGCATAAACCTTGGTTTGATGAAGAATGTTTGCTTTTTAAGATCAAAGGAAGCAGGCTAAAATGCAGTGGTTACAGGATCCAAGTCAAAGTACTGTGGATAATCTGAACAGTGTAAGACATGAAGCTAGCAGACATTTCAGGAACAAAAAGAAGGCATATCTGAAAGCTAAAATTAAGAAACTTGAAACTAACAGTAAGATCAAAAATATCGGAGACTTGTATAGGGGCATCAGTGACTTAAGAAGTTTACCAGCCTAGAACTATTATAGTAAAGGATGAGAAGGGTGATTTGGTTACAGACTGCCATAGTATTTTGGCTAGGTGGAGGAACCATTTCTCTCAGCTATTCAATGTAACATGGGGTTTGTGATGTTAGGTAGACAGAAATACATACAGCAGCATCAATAGTGACTGAGCTGAGTGCCTTTGAAGTTGATTTGGCTATTGAAAAGCTAAAAAAGGCAAAAATTCACCAGGTATTGATCCAATCCCAGCAGAATTCATTAAAACAGGGAAAAGAACAATCTGCTCTGAGATCCATAAACTTACTTATTCTATCTGAAGAAGGAGGAGTTGCCTGATGATTGGAAGGAGTTGATCATTGTACCTATGTATAGGAAGGGTCTTAAAACAGATTGTAGTAATTGTAGAGGCATGCCATTTTTGCCAGCTACATACAAAATTTTATCGAACATCATGCCCTCAAAGTGAACTCCATATGCAGTTGAAATTATTGTAGATCGTCAGCGTAGATTTTGACGCAACAGATTAACTACTGATCATGTATTCTCCATTCATGAAATACTTAAGAAAAAATGGGAGTACAGTGAAGCAGTGCGACAGCTATTTATTGACTTTGAGAAAGCTTATGATTCAGTTAGGAGGGAAGTCCTGTATAATAGTCTCATTGAGTTTGGTATTCCATGAAATTAATAAGGCTAATAAAAATTTGTATGAATGACACCTATAGCAGAGTCTGGATAGGCAAGCATTTGTCTGACATATTTCCAATTAGGGATGGTTTGAAACAAGGAGATGCTTTATCGCCATTGCTTCTTAACTTTGCTGTAGAGTACGCCATTAGGAGTGTTTAGGTAGACCAGGATAGCTTGAAATTAAATGGTACACCTTAGCTAGTGGTTTGTGCTGATGATATAAGCCTTGAAGCTTTTGTGGTGACAGAACTCAATGAAATTTTCTTGGGCAGACAGCTGTGTTAAGATGTGAAGATTTTCTGATGTTTCGGGAACAGTTCCCAAAATATCAGAAAACCTTCACTTCTTGACACAGCTGTCTGCCTGAGAAAATTCCATTGTATGCTGATGATGCTAACATATTGGCCAGAAGCATACCTACTATAAAGAAAAACACAGAAGATTTAGTAGTTGCTAGTAAGGAGATTGGACTAGAAGTAAATGCTGATAAAACTAAGTACATGGTCATGTCTCAAGATAAGGATGCAGGACAAAGTCACAATATAAATACTGATAATAGTTCCTTTGGAAGGGTGGAAGAGTTCAAATGTTTGGAAATGCCATAACAAATCAAAATTCTATGCAGGAAGACATTAAGAGCAGATTGAAGTTGGGAAATGCTTGCTATCATTAGGTGCAGTCTTTTGTCTTCCAGTTTGCTATCCAAAAATATAAAGGTTAAGATATACAGAACTATAATTTTGCCTGTTGTTTTGTATGGGTGTGAAACTTGGTCGCTTATATTTAGGGAGGAACATAGGCAGAGGGTGTTTGAGAATAGGGTGTTGAAGAGAATATTTTTGCCTAAGAGGGACAAGATGACAGGGGAGTGGAGAAAACTACATAAACCAGAGCTTAATGATCTGTACTGCTCACCCATTGTTGTTCAGGTGATAAAATTGAGAAGAATGAGATGGGCGGGTCATGTAGCACGTATGGGGAGAGCAGAGAAGTATACAGGGTTTTTATGGGGAAACCGAAAGGAAAGAGACCACTTGGAAGACTTGGGCATAGATGGAAGGATAAAATTAAGATGGATCTTCAAGAAGTGGGATGTGAGGGCATGGACTGGATCGATCTGGCTCAGAATAGGGACGGGGAGGGCACTTGTCAATGCAGTAATGAACCTTGGGGTTCTGTAATATGGGGAATTTCTTGACTAGCTGAGAACTGGTTAGCTTCTAAAGAAGGACTGTCCTCCACGGAGTAAGTAGGAAAGTAAGGAAGTAAACACAAACTAAATAAAACTGTGATTGACTGGTTTTTTTGTAATCTTGCATTCATTGGTACAGCTGTTGATGAGAGGAAAGCGTAAATAATGAGTTGTTAGGGTGACAGTGCTCATGTGAACCTGGAGTGCAGTTCTGCATATGTGCAGTGCGTATATTTGTGAAGGGGCAGCAGAAGGCCCTACTTGTTTGCTGTCAGAGTCTGATGGTCATAGTATGCTGGTCTTACAAACCTGCTTATATTTGCTTACAGAAGGGAAAGGAGGCATATTTGTACTGATATTTATAACTTTAGTGAACATTGTGCACACAAAACTCATCCAGTAGCAGTCATTTAGGTTACCATTATAATACCATACATACCCAAGTATGACTAATTTTTTTACCATTTATCATCTGGTGTGGGGGCATTGCATTGTAATCATGTGCAAGGTTCAACATGTTCTATGTAGGTATTTTTCTGGGAATTGAATATTGTGAATGTTGGTCATGTTGTATGTGGTGTTATCTTATGTTTAGGCAGATGCAATACATATGCACGTGTGTAAGTCGTAGTAGGTCCTCACATATTATTGTGAAATATGTTAAATTGTTACAAGTTATACATACATTTTTGGATTCTCTGCCTTCCATAAAGTGTCATACCTTGCATTGCCTGAAGACTGGAGTAGCTGTGGTATTGTGTCACTCTTTTTGTGTTACAGTCACATGCAGAGCAAAGGAGTCCTTCTGACGGATGGATCTGAGAAAGGAAAACAAGGGAAGGGTGGAGCTAAGGCCCTTATGAACACCATCATGCAACTTCGTAAACTCTGCAACCATCCTTTCATGTTTCAACACATTGAGAAGGCGTACTGTGATCATGTTGGCATCCATGGCAGTGTTGTTATAGGGTAAGACATTGTGGAAGCTGCATTAGCTAAATGTGAAGACGTATGTTGGAACAGTATGTATCTGCACTGTATTCATTTGCGTGTGTGTGTTCCCCCTCCCCAGTGGGTTTAGTTCAAACTGTTGTAACTATTTTATTAGTGTAATAACTTTGTTGTATGTTGGATACTCACATGGTGGAGGACATAAAAGGGAGTAGTTCTTCAGACCAGTTCCTTGTGTTGTGTACTGCATTGTGTGGATTAGATAGCTTCCAGAATGACACTGTGGGGAAGCAATAATGATTTAACACATGAATGGTGGGAAAACATAAGCATGTGGCTTTGACAGTAAAATAGAAACTACACGTAATACAGAAGGCTGAAGAACAGGCTTCCACCAGATATTTAATATTGTACGTGGTATTGTAGAAACGGCTGCCCAGGACATTGGACAAACAGTTCACCAAAAGACAATGAAATTATAAACGTGTGAGGAGCTTCATTATGCAGTGTTAAAATAATTTAATCAGCACACAGCACATGGGGGTACCTTTTTGTGGATTAATCTGTACTGAATAGGTAATATTTTTCTTGTACTTGCTGTGGGAAGAGTGCTTTGTTTTGTTGGTTATCATGGTTCATACCAATGACACAGCATTTGGGAAATTACTTACAAGGATGACAGTTAAGTGACAATGAATCAGCTGCAGTTTGTTTTGTATGTGTTTGTGTGAAGTGTGCTGTGTAATGTAAGTGTAGTGAAGTTACAGAACATTTGGGAAATATGCAGAGAAATGTAAGATTAAAGGCTTGTTTCAAAGTAGTAAATTATGAAGTTGTTCTCAACGTTGAATGCAGCAAAGACAGTGGGAGTTTCGAGACTTCTGGCTTGTTTGTTGTTTTTAATTATCGATGTTACTTCATCCCTCCATTAGCATGTGTAATGGGAGTTTGCATAACAGGATGTGTTTGAACAGGATCTAATTGTGTTTTACTGATGTCATTGTTTTCCAGACCAGATCTGTATCGAGCATCAGGAAAGTTTGAATTGCTTGACCGGATATTGCCAAAGCTGAAGGCAACTGGCCATCGTGTGCTTCTTTTCTGTCAAATGACACAGCTTATGACTATTATGGAGGACTACCTTGGCTGGCGTGGTTTTATGTATTTGCGCCTGGATGGCACCACGAAGGCGGAAGACAGAGGCGAACTGCTCCGCAAGTTCAACAGTCCTGAGTCAGATTACTTCGTGTTCTTGTTGAGCACTCGAGCTGGTGGACTAGGTCTGAATTTGCAGTCTGCTGATACTGTTATCATCTTTGACTCTGACTGGAATCCACATCAGGTAACTGTCATGAGACTGAACCTGGCAGTTGGCCTAGCAGTCATATGTCAAACCGTGCATTTTAGGAAGTGTTCTGTTCTGGATTTGAGATAGAGACCAGCTATGCTGTTGAAGGTTTCTTGTCCATTTTCTCTCTCCCTTGAGAAATGATGGGATATAACACAGTAAAAGCTTTATTATCCATAAAGGATGGCCGATATGGTACAGAGGGCAAGTACAGTTTGTACATAACAGAACTTATTGCAGAATTCTGTATGGTGGGGTGATCCCATACATCCAGTGGAGAAGAGTATGTCACTTGTGCACTTACTGCTGTTGAATTCTTCAGATTCTAACTAAACCTAAGTGATCGTATCATAAATATTTGTGTTACATGTATTGATTGTCACAAGGTATAGAAGATTCATTGGTTTAACCAATCACTTGACATAAACAAGCACTATTTGTTCGTTGTGAACTGTTAATGGATCTGGCAGGAATGAGCTGCAGTTTTTTGTCAGGTGTAGGACTGTGTTGTTCTCTGCTAAACATATAGAGGTCATGTTGAAGGTGTGAGTGCCACTAGATTGAACAGATGGTGAAAGTTGAAGGTGTGAGTGTCGGTAGATTGAACAGGTGGTGAAATTTGGTGTGAGTGTCACTAGATTGAACAGGTGGTGAAAGTTAAAGGTGTGAGTGTTGCTAGATTGAACAAGTGGTGAAAGTTGAAGGTGTGAGTGTCACTAGATTGAACAAGTGGTGAAAGTTGAAGGTGTGAGTGTCACTAGATTGAACAGGTGGTGAAATTTGGTGTGAGTGTCACTAGATTGAACAGGTGGTGAAAGTTGAAGGTGTGAGTGTCACCAGATTGAAGAGGTGGTGAAAGTTGAAGGTGTGAGTGTCACTAGATTGAACAGATGGTGGAAACTGAAGCTTTCTGTTGCTAGTAGTTATGTTTTTTTAGATTGTATTCTGTTTATTCCAACTAATTGCACATATATTCATTAATGTGTTATATTATAGTAATTTCTCCTGTATTTTTTGGTCTGCAGAGGCCAACTTCAGGATGAACATCGGTACAGAGGAATACTTTGTGATATAAAATGTCTTTGCAGATGTACATAAATGAAATACAATTAAAAGTACAGCACCTTATGGTTAAAACATGGTTAAAATATAACATGTAAATGTTAAGCTTATACTAGGATTGTAAATTGCTTGTATTTATGAGATAAAATATGATGTGTAAGTACTTACGTTGTATTAGATTTGTATGTTTCTCTTCTTTTCTTTAAATATATTTTATTCATGCACCTCCATGATGACATTTTGTATCAAAAATGTATTCCTTTGTACTGATGCTCTCTCTGAAGATGACCACTGTAGGCCAAAACATGTAGGAGAAATTACTAACATAATGTAACATATTGTTGTTAGTGAGTATGTGACCAGTTAGTTGGAATAAATAGAATATAATCTGTTAATGTGTTGTACATGTTCTGTACACCATTAATGTTGTACAGAATGTGTACAACATTAATGTTATTTTGTCTTGTAGAGTCGAGCAAACAGACTAAAGAAAAATGGTGAACCCTGATAACAGATGGTTTTGATTTGTGTGTGTGCATGTGAGTGTAGTGCTACATGATTATGTGACTGGTACATGTGTTGACTGATCATCTAGAAACTTGGGCATTTCATTTGTGAATAATGTGAGTGGAAATAAACAAATAGTATTTAGAACTAGGTGGTGATGGAAACATGGCAACACTTGGGCTGTACCATACCCTGTGCCACCCTCCATAATTCAAAATCAGAGGTAATCCAGGAATCAGATTAAATGTACATAATCATGCAATAAAAGTCTATTGGGTCTTGTTAGAGGGTTTGTAGAAATTAAACCAGCATTTTGAGAGCCATCTGTGACATATCACAGGGGAATTTTACCGCATTCAGTAGCGGTGAATGCTTCTGATTATACTTGTAAATAGTCATGTTCGCATGTTTTGTATACTGTTTTCAGTTGGTACTTCACGGGTATTGTGAGGTCCATCTTCTACCTGATGTGTACAAGAAGAGCAGATGTCAGTCTTGTGTCTCATCAGAATTTCTAATTTCATACATTCATTGAAGCAAATGGTGTCACACATTTTCAGCTGGGGGTCGTACTGCATGCTGAATGCTTGGCTACAGGGCAGTGTGTTGTAATGTTTGTAATGTGTGTTTGTAAGGACTTGCAAGCCCAGGACCGAGCACACCGTATTGGACAGAAGAATGAAGTGCGGGTCCTGCGATTAATGACAGTGAATTCCGTGGAGGAGCGTATTCTCGCAGCAGCACGTTACAAACTCAATATGGATGAGAAGGTCATCCAGGCTGGCATGTTTGATCAGAAGTCAACAGGCTCAGAACGCCAACAGTTCCTCAAAACAATTCTCCACCAGGATGAGGCAGATGATGAGGTAAATTCAGTTTTCTGATAAAAATGCACTTCGGAAAAGAACATAATTTTCTGGGGAAATACCACAAAAATTATAATTTGACTAGTTTTTATAATGTTCTTCTTTCCCATTGTTGAAAAGAAATAATAATAAAATAATGATAGTGAATCATCCTTCCCAGTATTAGGCCTATTCAGACCTGTTAAAGATACGGTTGGGTCTCCTTTTACTATATTTTCTGTGCAATATAACTTTAACACTACTTGAAAATTTACACCACTTTTCAAATTTATGCCATAATTTTCAGTTTAATGTGATTTGACATAGGCTACCATGGCTGCATTAATGTGCTGTTGAAAGCTAGGAGAGAGGGCATCACTGTCATGCCATCAGTCACATATATGGATTGATTACATTAGTGATGCAAGGACATGGCTCATGTAGTTTCCTCTTCTACAGCATTGGCTTTTTGTACCAGCATGAGTGGGAATGTAAATATGTGCAACCTAGTGCGGTCGAAACGAAAAAGTCCATGAAAAGAATCAGTATTGAAGAGAAATTGTAATAAGCAGACTTGAACAAGGTGAATGAATTGTTGACATGCACTGTTAAGGTTAGGCTCACGTATTGATAACGTACACACAATTAGTGATAATGGTGATAAAATTAAAGAAAGTGGTACATGTGGAGCTGAAGTGTTTGTGTGCGAAGATTACCACAGTCTTGTTTGGAACAAAACATACCAAAAGCTGTGGACGTGAGTCTCTAATATCTTTATTTCTAATGAAATAGATATCTTGTATAGAAATGTAAGTCTACTGTATAGAAACATATATATACATATACAGGTCTGTATGTCCACTGGTGCTGTAGCTATACACCGTATAGGATAAGGTTGTCAGCCCCCTAATCCTAGGAAATACATTGTTTGAAATGGCATTTTTGTATGTAGTTTGCGCAATTTCAATTTGCGTGGCATTTTTCAGGACTGTTGTGCTGGCATACAAAGATACCTCCCTGTTTTATGAAACAGATTTTGTCAGCATGTCAGAGGGCTTTCCAGTCATCGTTTTCTTTTTGGTTGATATATTCACAGTCTCTTTTTTTTTTTAGGGGGTGGGGTTGGGGATCATATCAAACCACATTTTGTGTGTTTTACAGTTCCTTCTTTGTTGGATAAATTATGGTTTTTGTGAAATGTGTAGTTCTTTAACAATTTGGAATGAAACCGTATCACCTGGTAATCGATCTCCATAGCTTCAAAGGAACAGAGTGATTTTATCATTAACGTTGTGGAAGTTCAAGCAGAATGTAGTGAAACAGGTAAGCATGATTTAATCTCTCTCTCGGAATGAGCACAGTGATAAGGCTGATGTAGAAAACACATGATTGTTTCTAAAGGCTTCCAAAGGCTCTCATATAGCAGCAGTGCCAAATCTGTGCTGCCAACCACGAGGAGTGGCAGTTCACTATGGTAGGTGTGTGTTTGCAGGCATTTGTGCATATAAAATATTGAATCTAAAGAAAATGGTTCTCATGGTTTGTGCAGATGAGGTTGTTTAAGGAAAAGAGACCAAAATGGCTGCAGTCACTTTGTGTCATTCACTACCAATAGCTTCACATAATTACAGATTTACTTGGATATTCATTTGGTCTCTTGATTCCAAAATTGTGGAAAAAAGATATGTATGATATTAGGATAAGTGTTTAATTACTGTGGCTGGACCAATTGGAATTAAACTATGCACTGTCCAAATTAAAGATTTTGGGAAAAGCTGTTCTTAGACACTGTTAATGAAAATGGAGGAGCAAATGTATGAGGCTGCTTAAATTCTTCCACTGTGGTTCAGTGTGGAATTGGAATTGTGACAAAAAAATTAATTTTTTGATCAAATAACACAATTACTTTTCAGGAGGAGAATGAAGTGCCTGATGATGAGACAGTAAACCAGATGATTGCTCGGTGTGAGACTGAATTTGAGACATTCCAAAAGATGGATCTCGAACGTCGCCGTGAGGATTCTAAGCTTGGCATAGACCGTAGACCGCGTTTAATGGAGGAACAGGAGTTGCCAACTTGGCTTGTGAAAGATGATGATGAGGTAGAGAAATGGACAGGAGAGGAAGAGGAGGAACGCTACTATGGACGAGGTTCTCGGCAGCGTAAGGAAGTTGATTATACTGACAGTCTGACGGAGAAGGAATGGCTGAAGGTAAGTGACGGCATCTTGACCTGTTTATTATTTGTTGAAGAAACAATCAGACTTTCAGGAACCATATATTAAATAATTTAGAGTGATTTTAATTTCTCTAACCCTTTCAAAACTATATGTTGTAAAACATTCTTATCGCTTTGTTTCAATATAATCATGTGAGCATGCTGCATATTAATGCTCTTAATTTATATACTGTATTGGATAGGTGAGAAAGGAAGGAGCACTAACCAGAGCAAGGGCCTACAGGGACATTGACAGAAGATAACACCAGGTTTTGTCCTTGTATAATGTTGTGAAAAGTAGGACCAATATTTTATATTAATTTTTTGACTCAGTTTTTTGTTTCCATGTTTATTATGTAGTTGTGAGTGTTGTTGGCTGTAAAGTAGTGGTGGAATGTGATGACTGCTTTCATAATTTTTTGACCTTAAGTTATTTGGTATGCTTATGTGGCATGCTTATATACATTAGCCCACTTGTAACGTGACAGATCCATTCCAAAAGAGATTCTGTTTACATTTTTGTGAATATGGTTGTACATACTGGAAACATTAATGGAACTACTGTGGTATTCAGATGTCTTGAATCTGAGCTGCCTTATACAGCAGTCAGTATGATGTGGCCACAGCTTGGCTGATGTCAGAATTGCCAGGCAGAATTAATGCCAGTTTCAAAAGCATTTGCTCCAGTGGGGGTCCACTGATGCTGGATTGTGTTATCAAACATCTGGGACAGTTGATAAAGCAAGGAAGACTGCAGTGAATTACTTTAACAGAATTTTCTGACACTCTTGTTTGCTTCACTTAGTAACAACAACTCAAAGAGTCCTGGGTATTATAGGACTGTGTTTTTGAAATGGAGGGAAATGGTTGGATATGCTTGTGCTCTGCTACCCCCCTCACTAGCTTGCCTTGTCACCCCCACGCTGTGGGGATCAAGTTTACTCCGAGGAGAATAAATGTTCTTGTGTGTCACTTAGTATGTTTGCTCGGTGGTTTTGGGAGATACCTGGTTCGAAACTTGGGTAGCAGATTGGCTAAGATCTTATTTCAGTGCCTCCAGTTGACAGTTGATCATATGCCAGATTTGCAAGATCTGATTTTCTCACAGTAGTGTTGCTGATGATTCAAGCCTTCTTGGATGTTATGCTGAGTCATTTGTGAGTCAAGCAGCAGTTGTCTGCTCACACTGAACTATTTGCCCAGCGACACCATGTGACATTCCAGAAGACATGAATCTTTAGATTCCAGGTAGTTGATGTTTTCCTGCATCACTATACACAGAGGTCATCATGTCACATGTGGTGATGTATATAAGTATCATTAAAGTCTGCTAGAAATTCGGTAATCTGACCTTCAGTATGTTAAAATGAACTGTAACATCATTATACGGTCCATCTCAGTAGGGCTGTGTTTGTCAGTTTGTAATTGGTTTCCAGGAAAACCAAATGAAAGACTCGTTGACTTTTGATAGCACCACCAGATGGCAGTGGTAAATGACAGTGGAATGCATGCTTAAATTAGTGTTGTTGTGTTGATTGTTGCCAGATGAAAATCACACACCAACACTGCTTATTCCATCAAACTGTCATGACACTGAAGGAGGCCTAGTTGATTGTTTTCAATGTTGAATGTGCATGTTAAAGACAGAGTGAAAATAAAATGTTCATTACTGAGAAGAGGTGCCTGCAGACTTGTCATTGTACTTATTGAGTGAGACTATTGTACCAGAACTTCTGAAGTGCACAGCATGTGTAGTCAATAAAACTGTGACATCATAGGGCACTTCAAGGATTGCAACATAAGAGTGGAACAAAGGAAGCATTGTTGGTGGAAACTGTTGCTGAAATAGGATATGTAACATTTTTTTGTTGGATTTTGAATGGGTATTCCATTAATCTCGTAGTATTTTTATGGGAACAAGTGCTATAATAATGAAAGCATGTTACAGGAGGGCTGAGTGTACTGAGGTTTTGTGGGTTCATTTGCATCTGTTGCAACATGAATATAGAGTATATTGTATTAAAATTATAGTATTTGATGGACATATCAACTGCAGGGGTTCAGTGTTGATTATTAATGGTGGAATGGTACGGGAATGAATTGTACATTTTGACAAATGATTCAAGTAGGAAAAATAATTTTGGAACATCCAGTATTAGGTGATTTGCAATATAACTGTTACGCTGCATGTTTCAGGCTATAGATGATGGAATTGAGGAGGAGGAGGAGGAAGAAAGAAAACCCGTGAGAAAGAAGTTTCGCAAACGGAGAAGGAAAGATGAGGAGGATTCTGTGAGTGGTGGCAGTGGGACAGTGACTGCTGCACCTGCTGCTGTAGCGGTGGAGCAGTCACAAGTCAAGAAGCGACGGGGGCGCCCTCCTCTCGAGAAGGGGCCATCGTCAAATGGCAAGATAAAAAAACAAATGCGGAAGCTTTTGAACATTGTGATAAAGTACACTGATCGGTGAGTGACTGTTTCTTGCTGCTAGGTTGGGTAGTGTGTCATAGTTGTGCAGGAGAAGTGAACCTATGGGAGTAGCAAACTCAGTATTTATTGAGGCAGGTTTAGATGTTGAGAATCACTTGGAACTGAAAGTCCGTGTATCTCTTTCAGTGATGGCCGAACACTGAGTGGACCTTTTATGAAGTTACCTTCCAAACAGGAGCTCCCGGACTATTACAACATCATAAAGAAGCCAATTGATATTAAAAAAATACAGCAGAGGCTGGAAGAAAATAAGGTAAATTTTGAAACTGAGCATGCAATTGGAACATAGGACATGTGAACCGTTTATTGTATGAATCTAATTTAGTGCTGACTGTGGAGACTTGTTCCTTACATAATGAACAGTGAGCATTCACAAAATTATTTGATAAAGTCAGTATGTTTTGAGAGGAGGGGAGGGGGCAGTGGTAATAATTTCTTTAAACAAATGTGTCTTGTGCAGGCAACATGAAGGTGATTCACAGCATTATGTTGCCCTCAAGTGACAAATGGCATGAGCGTGATTTATTGTGTGTTCATCTGCACAGCTGTTTTAATGAAGCTGTGTCGAATTGCTAAGCGTTCCAGCTATTGTGTTTGCACCATATGTTGATATTTGCCTTTTTCAGCTTTATTATTATTATTATTATTATTATTATTATTTTATTATTAAAATGTATGTGATTACAATCAGTTTTGAAGGTTATAAAATTATTTATAATGGCTTTATTGTTCAGTGCATTAAAAAGCATTGTTA
>Ga0209755_10006542_pt1 | contig 12854 bp, 5 predicted proteins | sample TergutCo191P1_FD_187301 | JGI IMG/M metagenome (GOLD analysis project Ga0209755, IMG submission 187301) | Cornitermes sp. P1 segment gut microbial communities from Petit-Saut dam, French Guiana - Co191P1 (SPAdes) (version 2) | ecosystem: Host-associated > Arthropoda: Insects > Digestive system >... | reverse complement strand
GATCTAAACAGAAGAAGAAGGAAGGCTAACTGGATTGGTCACATCTTGCATAGGAACTGCCTTCTGAAACAAGTTATTGAAGGGAAAATGGAGGAAAGATTAAAGTGGCAGGAACACAAGGAAGAAGACATAAGCAGCTACTGAACGACCTTAATGAAAAGAGATGATACTGGAAATTGAAAGAGGAAGCACTAGATCACACTTTATTCACTTGCAAGAGGCTATGGACCTCTCATAAAACAGACAACAGAATTAATGAAGAAATGAATGAATAAACAATATATTCTACTTATAAAATGATACAGATATCCAAAAAAGGCTGGCTGTGCTCAGAGTAACACATACATGGAAGTAATTTTCATCCCTTAATGAGCTAGAAAGACATAAACAAGTCACATGTATGACTGTACACACACAGAATAAAAGCTGTGGAATACAAAACCCTATACATAACAGGGACTGGAATTTCATAATACAGAACTCAATTATTTCAGAAAGCATTAACATAACATATATTCCTCCTGTGTTCAATACCATGATGACTTGAACCCATACAGACACACTAACAGATGTAAATGTATTTTGACAGTATCTGACAGCATACATAGAAAACACCCTCGATTTGTAGTTATAGACGAAAGAATAAAACAATGTGTAAAACAAGGAGACACTGTACTTACATGTCCAGTGTTAAAACAACAAAATTTCAATGTATTCCTGCATATGTACATTATCGGCTCCTACTTTAGGCAAGTACCATACAATGCAGTCCCTCCTTTCTTCCAAGGAAAACCATCAAATATTTTAGATTTTGAAGGCAGGTAAATACTTAGATCACACTGCATCTGTATGTGTATTCCAGCTTCCATAATAACCACTTGAAAACAAGTCAATTTAAAAAATTTCCTACTCTTATTTCATAAAACTGTATTTTATCTGTCATGTTATAAAACACTACATGATAATTTATTATTTTATTTTAATACATGTACCATGCATCTTTTATTATTTTGTACAATGACCAACAAGTACACAATTAATTGACATTTTTATCACACTACTATATGTTTTAACACTATTATGTCATCCTCAAGGAGCTCGTAGTTAGAGCCTTGCCAGTTTTAATATTTTACAGATTTAAACACTGAGACTTTAGCAACTATAGTGAGAACTTGCATAAAACCTATGCGAAATATCTTAATTTTAAATTGTATTACCAACAACTGCATTTGACATACTTGAGTACCTTGGCAAGGTACTAACTATAAGCTCCCTGACGATGACACAATAGTGTTGAAACATATACGAGTATGGTACTGTGTCAATTAATTGTGCATTTGATGGTCACTGTACAAAGTATAAAAAAACTACATGATAGGTTTGTCCCTGTCACCGCAGCATGGTGCATCCTCAGTTTGCCGATGGTGGAGGAAAGGGCCTCCAAGTATTGAAGGGAGCTGCTAATATATTGAATACACAGATAAGGACAGTCTACAATGGGTGGTCCTCCAGATTTTGTGTTGGGTGAGGATCTAAAAACTCATCATAAACCTTAACATGTTACAAAATGGAACACAGACCTCAGACCTGAATAGACAAATACATCAACTGTTCAGAATAGACTTCATGAGTGATAAGATGTCATGTATAGTGCTAAGAGGTCAGTGGTATGATACTGTGATAGGAGCCATCCCATTGTGTATTGTAATAATATAATAATTTATTCCAGTCAATAACACGACTATATATATATATATATAGTGATCAATATTAAAAATTCGGCGACATGTTCTGAATGTGCATGCACCAAATGAGAATAAAAGTGATGTCTCAAAAGACATGAAGAATTAGAGTAAGTGTTTGATCACTTTTCCAAGCATCACATCAAAATTCTATTAGATTTTAATGCAAAACTGGTGAGAAATGATATTTTCAAGTCAACAATGGGAATTAGAGTTTACATGAGGGTAGTAATGAATGGTGTTAAGAGTAACAAACTTTGCCACTCCAAAAAATCTGATTGTTATAGAACATAATTTTCCCACATTGAAACATTCAAGAATACACCTGGACCTCACCTGATGGAAAGGCTCACAGATTGTTCACATCGTGATAAATAGGAGATGGTGTGTAAGTATCTATGAAGTCCATTTGTTAAAGGCAGCTTACTATGGATACTATGGATCACTATCTGCTGGTAGCAAAAGTCAGGCAGAGACTGTCAGAAGGTAAATGAGCAGCACAGACGTTTGGTGTGAAGAGATTCAATCTCAAGAAGTTAACTAAGGTGGAACTCATAGAGTAGTATCAGATTAAAATCTCATAAAGGTTTGCAGCTTTAGAGAACTTAAATTATAGTGACGACACAAATAAGGCTTGGGAAAACAATAAACAGAATATAAAAATCTCTAAAAACAGTCTTAAGACTGTATGAACAGAAACAGCATAAACCACATAAAATGTGAAACTAGCAGACATATCAGGGGCAAAAAGTGAAAGGTAAAATGAATTAACTTGAAACAATCAGTAAGAACAAGAATATTATAGACACACACATATAGGGGCATGAATGAATTCAAGAAGGGTTGCCAGCCTACAGAGGTGAGGACAAGAAGGGTGATTGGTTTGCAGACTCCCACAGTACTTGGTATACGCAGAAGAATCACTTCTATCAGTTATAGAACATATATGGAGAGAAAGATGTTAGGCAGACTGGAATACACCTGAGCCACTAGTGCCTGATCCCAGTTCCTGTGAGACAGAGATGGTTACTGAAAAGCCTAAAAGATATAAATCATTAACCAGGTCCTGATCAAATTATAGCAGAAGGTAGGACAATGCATTCTGAGATCCAAAAACTTATTAATCTATTTGGAATAGGAAAGAACTGACTATACAATGAAATGAGTCACTCATTGTACCTATTTATAAGAATTATTGAGGCATAAAGCGCTTATTAACTATATGCAAAATGTTACCCAACTTCCTGCTATCAACATAAATTCTATACACAGACAAAATTACTGGGGATCATCAGTATGATATTCAACATAACTGATCAAATGCTTATCACGTATTCTGCACTTGGCAAATAATCATAAAAAAATGAGAATACAATGGCACTATACCTCAGCAGTTTATGAACTTCAAGAAAGCCTATGATTCAGTGAGGAGGGAGGTTTCATATAATCTTATTGTTGAGTTCAGTATCCCCATGAAACTAATTAAGTTAATGAGCATGTGTTTAAATGAACTTACTGGATACACAAACATTTCTTTGTGACATTTCCTATTAAGAATGGTCTGAAACAAGGAGATACTTCATCATCATTGCTTGTCAAGTTTGATTTAGCCTGTGCCATTTAGAAAGTTCAAGACGATCAGGAGGGATTCAAACTGAATGGTACATATAAGCTCTGATTCAAGTTCATCATGTTCATCTATTGGGTGAAAGCATTCACACTGCAAGGCAAAACAAAGAAGCCTTTTTGGTCACTAGTAGGGAAATGGGTCTAGGAGTACATGCTGAGAAAACCAACTATATATATGCCCATCTCTCTTGAAAATAATGCAGTACAAAATCACAACAAACAGATACGTCAGATATCCTTTGAAAGAGTGTGGTAAAGTTCAAATATTTGGAAATAAACCTAACCAACCAAAACTGCATTCATGCAGAAATTAAAAGTAGACTGAACTCAGGAAATGCCTGCCACAATCTGGTTCAGAATCTTTTGTCTTCCTCTTTTACTTTCCAAAAACATAAAGATTAAAATACACAGCTGTATAATTTTGCCCACTATTTTATATGGGCATAAAACTTGGTCTTTCACATTGGCTGAGGGTGTTCAAGAACAGGATGCTGAGGAAGATACTTGGATCTTAGTGGGATGAGGTAACAGGGGACAAAAGGAAACTGAACAATGAGTAGCTTCTTGATATGTACTTCTCACCATGCATTATCTGGATAATACAATTTAAAAAAAATTAGATGGGTGTGACACGTGGGGGAGAGGACATTAATGCATGGGATTGGTGGGGAAAACTGACAAAGACCACTTGAAGACCTAGGCACAGATGGGAGGATGTGCTCTTTTTAAAGTGTATTCTGGGGAACAGGCTTGTAAAGCTAAACATGACAGGTTGTGAAGACCTTTCTACTTGAGCACAGCTGATCATGTTCCAAAAATGAGGGACAGGAAGCAGAGAACGGATATCGGGAAGTATTCCTTTGTAAATAGGACCATTAAAAACTGGAACCAACTACCTACAAAAACATTAGGGACTTTCCCTTGTAAACCTAAAATTTTTGGAGAGTTAGGAAAGCAATTATGGGCGGGATGAAGTGAAAGGAATAGAAGTGTGGTGAAAATTGTCTAAAAGTGCAGTGAAGTGAAGTATACTGATGATTGGTGAAATGGAGCAGTAAGAAATATCAATGGAGTTAAGCCAAAAGAGATGGTAGTGAATTGTAATGAAGTGTAGATTGGTAAAGTTTAAATGGGAAGAAGTGAAGTGTTGACAAGTGTAGTGAAGGTCTTAGGAACAGGGTGACTGTCATTATTACAAGCTATACAGACCATATAAAATTTTGCTGCTTCTTTCATATTCTTTTGGTTCTATTTTGTATCACTGTATATATGGTTGTATGTTTTGTTTGTTTCTATTTAATTTTGTATATTTTGTATTCTTATTGTTATGTTTATGTATTCCTATTGTTAAGTATGTTCCCTTCTAGGCATTGTGTTGTTCTGTGTATTGTTTGTGTGTAAATGTGTATGGTACTATTGCCACTGGGTGCCAACCCAATTGCAGTTAACAAATATATATATATATATATATATCATATCATACTAGAATGGATGTTGTAAGAAAATGGTTGTGAGGGTATGATACATATTGATCTGGCTCTGGACATGAAGATGGTGGGCTCTTGTGAGCATGGTAGTGAACCTTCAGCTTACTTTAAATGTGGGGATTCTTTTGACTAGCTGAGGAACTGTCAGCTAATCAAGGACTCTGCTCCATGGCACTATGTTAAAGAACACTACACTCCTGCTATGCAAGCAAGTGAAATCAAACCTAATGCACACCCTTTATCTGGAAGAAAATGCTATTCACCAGAACATACTAGACTTCCCAGGCCTCACAAATTGCAACCTGGCCAGCCCTACTTTAAAAACTGACTTAAGACAGGTACACATAAAGGCTTGTATGCCTAATGAGAAACCAGATGTTTTGAGCAAAGCTTTTGGTGCCTCTTCTTCTTCAAATCTGTCAAGCTACTTAGCAGGCCATCAGAATAATAAACAGATAACTGCCCCACTTTTGAGCACAAGTTAATTAGCACATACACTGACCACCTCACATCCACCAGACATAACTTTGAACTTTTACACTACCAACATATTTGCAATTTAGGCAATAAAAATGTTTAAATTAATTTGAAGGTGTGTTTGTGATCTACTTCTTTACACAATTTCTCATTCCTATCTCCAATAGTTTGTCATATATTACTATCAAACCCAAAGCAAAACATGGATTTCCACTGTCTACTACAGTGTTCCTTCACATCCTGTGGGGACAGCAGGGCATTAAAAGAAGCTGATAAACTTTTCAGATACAATTGTCCTACACATTTCAGGGCCCTACACCAAGAAGTCCTACCAGCACAACCAAATCATAAGTGTTGACAACCACAATGTTGGCATTACTGACAATGAAAAATGTGTGGTTGGACAACCTTTACTGGCATATTCACAGAAATTTTCAAGGAATTATGCCACATGGGTCAAAAGTTTTTACAAGGAGCTACAATCATGTCTTACCTTATACAATATGGGAAAAAAGGGTATAACTGCTCTGGGACATAGTTCTTGCACTTTCAGAAGAGCTGGTATGGATGGAACAGCCTTTCCTAACTGTGGAAGTCAATATTTGAGGGAGCCAGAAGAGTGCATATCAACATCAGGCAAACGTACCTGTTAATCAGTGATTCCCCAGTTAATAATAATAACATACGTTTCAGCACTAAACAACGTTCTTTAGCGGGTATGTTATATCAGACACCATTACACAAAAATGTGACACCCTAAATTAAAATCTCCAAATAAAACACAGAGGAATTCCTTGCAAGTGAATACAAAACAGCATTACATACAAATATTTTAAATACTAACCTCAAAGATCTCTCTCTCTCTTCAAGCATACACTGGACAGAATCACTAAACTTGTCATGGTACACCTGCAGGTCTGTGCCACCTATCAGTGTACTGGCTGAGAAGGCATGCAATTTTAAGAATTTGTTATCGTGCTTTGTAACACCTAACTGGGAAGTATTTCATCATACATGCCACCCAAAGTTTATGTTGTAATTATTGTTTATTAGCCCAGGAAGCAATTACTTGAATATCTACCACTCGACATTCACAACAGGTGGGGCATTTCACTGGTGCTATGTGTTGTGTGTGAGTGCAAACAGCTTAAAGAAACATAATAAGGGCCATACATAAATAAAATTCCACCCAGTGCAAAAATTTCAGTTAGCAACAAGTACCCAGGATCCTTAAGCAGAGCTGCTGGGTCAGGACTATAAGATTTAACAGAAACTGTAAATATTCCTAATGTCTGCTGCATCAAATACTCAACATTCTGGGCCATCCCTAGAGTTGAACAATTTAATGTTGTCCAATAAGAATTAAATGGCTTTCAACAACCATTTACTCCCTTACAGGTCATTACTCAATTCATTACAATTTCACTTCAAGTAACCCACATGGGAAAGAATAAAATCTGTAATTTGTAGAAGGAAAGGTAAATTTACCCTGCACATGCCCTGAATGTATACACAGGAAGCAGAGGCACAGCTCTGCTCATTCTTAACCTCAGCACTAAAGGGCAGTGAGTTATATCATTTGCTACTCATCAAATTTTCAAAGAATACAAAATAAACACAATACAACTCTGTTCTTACAGTACTCTTGTTATGTCTCCTTCAAAATGAAGAAAATGCAAACATGTGAACCATGCTGGTTCTCCTGCTATCCATGCACCCCATGACCTTACCACCACTGGTTATGTTGTCATTACATTCCAGAGATTCAGCATGTTGCAGTAATCACATATGTTGAATATTGCTTCAATAAGGAAAACCTAAAATGGCAGCTAAACACAGTTTCATACATTTCTATAAAATGAGATTAATTCTTATATGTATGAATAAGGAAAAAGTTTTTAAAAAGTGAGGTACACTCAAATGGGAAAGATGGTGATGATCATAAGGTGCAAGCAAGTCAAAATGATTTTACTCATTTTGGAGAGGGGAAAACGAAAGAGGCAAGAGTATTGCCTCACCACAGAGGATGAGCTGTGTAATGACAACAGAACTGCTTCCATTAGTGTACATTTATTTACACTACATATGCATTAAATATGGATGAAAAGCGAAATTTATCCAACATAACACGATACACAATTCGTACTACCAGTCACTAGACCAGGGGTTCCATTTACAGTGAAACATAATGTAATGTAGCAGTCTCATGTAACATGTCAGCTTCCTGTGACACACAGCTTCCAGGTTTATACATGTTCTACATATTCCACAAATGCTCTATGAAATAACAATTTTGCATTGATACATCCAATGCATTTCAGTTTATGTTTAACACAAACTGGAATTAAGAACAGAGCCCCTATTTACAAATTTTAAGAGGGACTATTTGTAACTTTCCATGTGTCTGCTAAATTACAGTGAAGAGATACTACCACACAGGAGTGTGCCCACAAAAATGATGCATCAGTAGTAACATATATCCTACCTAAATCTACAAGTATTCCCTAAAACTTTAAATTCAGTATGTTCTCTTGTTTAGTTTCATAAAATAGTTCCAATTTTGTCACATCAATACAAACCATATCAAGCAAGACAACATCTTATATACATTTCTACACATCAAATTTACCTTCACCTTCAATCCCTCTCTGTATGTTATGACTACAGTAAGTGCTAGCCTATACAAACTCAGCAAATGCTGGCAGTTGTTACAGCCTACAAAATGTGTAATTTGATATATTACATTATATAATTTACTGGTCAATAAAAAACTCCACTCTTTGTATAATTTAGCAAACCATGTTCTAAAACCTCTAATTTAAAAATTCCGTTTTCCAATTTGTGCACTCATTTTTGAAAAATGCACAAGTAAAAAGTTTACAAAACTTCTAAAATGGTACTTACAATGAAAGTTTGAATCTAAATATATACATATATACAAGCGCATTATATATATATATGTATGTATGTATATATGTATACATAATGGAGTTTTTCAGCAAACCTTAAATTAAATAGAAGGTTCAATGCTGCTAAAATCAGCCTACCCACCAATAAAGCTCACTCCACTTCTGCATTGTTTGTGTCACAAGTTCTCAATGGCATGTTTTTATTCCGCTCTCATTGGCTGAACCTGTCTATCCACACTATCATCACTAGAATTGCTTGGAGAACTGCAGGAACTGTCACTTTCTGAATCAACTGAAGATGACACTGAAGGTACCATGTCTTCTTTATCATAAGAGCGGCGCAAACAATCATTCTCAAGACGCAACCGTTCATTCTCTTGTAATAACTTATTGATTTCTTGCTGAAACAACTGCAATTTGTGAGAGGTTTCTTTATCCACTTGAATTTCTCCTTGCTCAATATCTGTATCTGTATCATTCATCTGCCCTCTTATCTCTAGACTCTGTGGTTTTTTCAGCCGTTTCTCTAACATGTCAACTTTTTCTTCCAACTGTAAATATTCCTGAATAAGCTGAGATTTTGTCATCTGATTCAGCCTCTCTGCATGTAAATCTTCATATGCATTTGAGAATTCCTTAGTTAAGAATTCCTCCTCATCTTCTGGAGACGAATAGAAATACTCATCATCCGAATCAACACTGAGACTTGAATCACGGGCTCGGGATGGTCTTTGAAACAATGAAGCATTTGTTCTAAATCTATCTGAATTTGTTGTCACCGCTTTTAACTTAACATCCAGGTCTTGCAAATCATTATGATCCTCCATCAAGAACTGCGTGGTATTGTAAGGAGCAACGGGCTGCCCATGTGCGAACATTTGTGCTCGAACTTTATTAGCTTGTTTCGTCTGATTGTCCTCTTGTTCACGACGTTCCTGCCACGACAGTTTGCTATACGGTTGAAATTTACGACGTTTTGATTTTCCACGACGCGTTTTTCTTCTTTTTCGAACGTCATCTGCACACGACACATTACTCCCGCCCTTGCTTTCATTTGCATTCTCGACCTCGCCACCAGATGGCTGCTGCTCATTACATGTTTGTGCAAGACATTTTACGTCATCGCGTCCGCCAGTATCAACGAATTTACTATTATTACCAATAGGCGTTTCACGATCCGACATGTTCATAACGTTACTTATACACCTTCTGACACTTTTTCAATAACATCACACAACACAATAGCTATAAGTGAACGTCGGTCACGAACACACAGTTATACCCACTTCCAGCCGTTACTAACCCAACGCCATATTCCAACGTTTATAATAACGGCACAGCAAACAACCTTAAGTACCAGTTCATCCACTGCGCTTCGCCACTTATCGCTCCAAAACTTCGCCACCTACTGCGAGAGGTCAATCTATATAGCTCACAACCTACCTTCAAAGTTTCGCCACCAGAGTGTGCATTGCATCACATTCATGACCAACTTCAATCCTACTCATGCCTTATGTACTCCTTGCCAACTGCATTCCGTCCATGGTTCCGCTCACAGATCATCTAGTATTGGGACCTCTGTTCTCCTGAATTCGGCACGGCGAGGATCAGATTTGGGTGGTATGGAATTGCAGACACGCTTGACAAACGTGAATCTCTTGCTGACGTTTCCGAGTACGGATTGTCTGTTGCAGTGCATGAGACAAATTAAATGATTTTTGGTATGAGATAATGGAGGCGCCAACAATATTTGAGCACCCATGAAAGTATGCCTTTGTCACATTTTTAAATCAATTACATTATATTCAGCAATAAATTTTGTTACTGGATTCATTTACTCTTTTCCTGACGTTATGCCACACTAGATCAGTTTTGTTCTTTATTGTATAGCCAAGATCTTTCTAGTCATACAAAATGAAATGTTACCACACCAGCTTAGAAGTTTCATATATACTTCCACATGCATACTTACATAACCTAACACACCCCTGCAAAACCCATTATGTCCACATTCTTTGACACAGATCATTCATCTGTGTAGCTATGTTTACAACTGAGTGATAAGTCACAGCATGCTGAGTAATTGTAACATACTGGTTTGTTGCAAACTCATCACTATCCTGTCATCTTCAGTGTGTGAGGTCTCATGTGAAACCCAATTGTAGACTTGTACCATAAAATAATCATATTACTATCACATTTTATGTAATGTCCAGTGTGACAGCCCCCTGAGAAACTAAAATCTCCATGTATAATGGTCCATGATGCAACCCAACATTAAATTCCTTGTTAACTCAATTCATTTCAAATGTATAATTTTGTATGTTCTGTCCAAGCTTTCCTTCATGAAATGACAAGTGTAGCTATCTTGGCAGCAGTATAATTTTTTACATGTTCTGATGCACACCAAGAACCATGTAATAGTTATACCTGTGCTTACAATAAGCACCACACCGTAAGGCCAAGGAATAGAGTATATGGGAGAGTGAAGACTTGTCTCCACCTCCACATACATGTAATCAAGACAGCAGATGGACAACAGCAATATAGCTGTAAAAAAAAAAACAGTTCCTTTATGCTACATTTCCACTCTAAGCTGTCAACCTACACTCCCAGATCACCTTACTATGGGGTGATAGGACCTGCTGTATGAGAAATGCATTCTACTATGCCCTTTTTGACTAGGTGGGCATATGACAGAGTAGTTGATGCAAACCACTTCTGAAGATATTAGACAAACAATATTCTCTGTTACATTGTATGATACGTACAATAAGGCAAAATACCTGCAGTTAAATCAATGCACTTTTACGCATGAAGCTTAAATCTTTGTTCACTGTTCGCATTCAATCAGGAAATCCAAATTAAAAGTGAATTAAACGATAATTTATCAAGGTGTCTGCCAATTAATGAGTGAACAAATTTATTTCATAAATGTTACTTTTTCACCTGGTATATGATGCTTTCTAATTACACATATTGACTTCCAGTGAACATCAAGCATTGTTGAATAATAGTTACTACCTATTATGGAATATAGTAGCACAATGAAACACGGAATAAAAGTAGCAGTACTTAAGTTCTGGAGCCAAGGCAACAAATTAGAGTCCATAAATAAAAGGGGCAAGTACTGATTTATGACATTCTGCTTAAGAATGACATTTCTTGAGTTTAAAGTATACTCCATATTTGTCACTATTTTTTGCTTATGTTTAACATAAATTATGAAAACAAAAAATGAAATTTTCACAAAACTGACATCAGCAATGATCTATGAATTGCAGGAAATTAATCCATTGCTGCATTTTATGATAAGTGTATCGGAGGAGACGGATTCAGTTAACAGTTGTAGCTGCACAGGAGAGTCACTGTATTTGCAGTGTCTTGGTGACATCATTAAATTGCTGACATATAAAAATTATACAACAACAATAAAATGAATATGTAATACCACAAACCACTGTCTAGCAAACTTGATATGTCTGAGAGGTTACACAGGGGCTCTGAAAGAGCTCAACATTAACCAATATGGTTCATCCCATTTAATATGTCATATAGTGGAAAGTGAGTGCTGTCTGTGGTTTGTAGTAAGGCAGAATTAGTGGGTTAGTTTTAAATATCACCTGCTTTATTAAACTACCAAAAATTACATCAGAAAAGAATATTGTTAAGTAGTTAGTACAAGAGCCATGTTTTCAGGCAGAACTGTAGATCAAACAGGTTGATTATCACATAGGAATCTTTCCAAAGATAAAGCAACGAGCAGAGATAAAGTACAAAAGAAAAACACAGATGTTAGTAAGGAAATACAAGAAAGGATAAACTGGATGACAGGAATGCAGTATGAAAACTCTGTTTGCCAAGAATAATTAACACCAATATTTATCAAATAAACACAGTTCACATTTTTTATAATTATTTTATAAAACATAAAAAGTTTTGATATCCAACAAATATAACTAGGAAAAACTCCCCTGGTACAAATAAGCAATGCTGGGCTTCAGGAAGTGGCTGGGGATGGTACATCCAAACCATGAGCAAGAGAGGGTAGGTAACAACATGAATCCCAAGCGGCGAGCAAGCTTTGCCTCCAAGCCACTTCCCGCCGCCCAGGATAGTACGTCATACAAAAATTAGAAAAATGTACAAAAATTCATAAAAATAGTAGGTAGTGGTTGAAATGCACACAAAGTACCCCATATTACTATTAGAATACAAACTAGTGCTTTCCTAACTTGAGTGAACTAGAACAACGGGTGATCCTCTTACGCAGAAGAATAGGGACTCTACAGCCAAGACAGCAAGGGCTGGGAAACTTAGAGTAAAACCCTGCTTAACCAGAAAATTTACACTAGACTGAGGGGTACTCTCCATCCCCTTGCCATACTGTCCTTACGTTGAGGGCAGTCATTTGATGCAGTATTTCCCTTTGGCTTGTTGGGCTGCAGTAAGGAACCAACCTACATTCACAACATAATTCACACTTCAGTACTGTATCAAGATGGTAACCAATCACCGGTTAAAATCATTAAAGCATATTCATATTGCATAAGGCCCTTTCTCTCTCTTACACACACACACACAAATACACACATATCAAGGACCCAGTT
>Ga0209755_10006541_pt1 | contig 12855 bp, 9 predicted proteins | sample TergutCo191P1_FD_187301 | JGI IMG/M metagenome (GOLD analysis project Ga0209755, IMG submission 187301) | Cornitermes sp. P1 segment gut microbial communities from Petit-Saut dam, French Guiana - Co191P1 (SPAdes) (version 2) | ecosystem: Host-associated > Arthropoda: Insects > Digestive system >... | reverse complement strand
GGACGAATAATCATCCCTCGCTACTGCTTTTTAGCAGGACGCTCTGCAATGGGACAGGTTTTAGGTCTCTGGCCCGACCAATGAGGGCAAGTTTAACGTCTTTGCCCCGACACATAAAATTTTATCATAAAATATGTCTTGCGGCGCACTCTTATTATATGCCGATTCACCCTAAAATGCAAGAAAAAATTTTTGCCACATTCAATATGTAAAGTATTTTAGTTGAATGTTGCGTGTGTTGCGTGTGTTGTGCAGATAATAAACGAGGGACGAATAATCATCCCTCGCTACTGCTTTTTAGCAGTATGCCTCATGATATCGCCATAATTTCTTTTGTGTTGCCAAACATTTCAAGCACCCGGGTGCGAATTTCAGTTCTTGCTGCATAGAATCTTGCACCTATATAAATAACATCAAAATCGGATTTAAGCAACGCCTCAGGCGATTGCACGGTATGCCCGAAAAACGGCGAGGTAAGACTATCGAAATTTGCATCAACAATAGCTACGCAGTGCTTTTTCAGATTTTTATTCATACCCATACGAAACATCGCCTTGTCTGTACAGCCCCAAACAGCAATCTTCTTATCTCCATAGTCAAAGCTCTCAAAATAGTCAGTACCATCAATGTATCCCTTATAACGGTTTACTACTTTCATCTTAGCTCCGCAATGCACACAGACGTCATTGAAATAGGACTCAACTGACTTGTAAAATTTTTCTGCATTGACTGAGTTTGCAGCACCACATGCCGAGCAGTCTCCGCAAAATCTTATAGTTCCATCTTTCTCTTCAATTTTGGCATTGATTACAGGCTCTCCGTCTAACTCGGCTAATATCTCAACCTTACGCATTAGCTTCTCAAACTCGAAATCGCTCATTGCCGACAAATTAACGACAGGACACCCTCTGCTATAAAAATCATCCCTGTCAATAAGCCCGCTTTCTACTCCGCGTTTGTATAAAATGCTACCCGGGTAAGCTCTTATTGGGTACAAATTAAATCCGTAATGGTGGTTCCGAAACCACCATTCGAGCGTCTCTGTTGCTCTTTCAGTTGTTTCCACTGTATCTCCAAATAAAATATTCCCATAAAATGTGATATTATTTTTACTTGTTATCCTCAATGCATTCTCTATCTGCTCTACGGTGATTCGTTTTTTCATGCTGTCAAGTACATCTTGATTTGCACTCTCAATCCCATAGAAAATTTTACAGCCTACATCGGAAAGCTCTTTCATCAGCTCGTCAGTTACAATGTCTACGCGCAAGGATAAATACAACGTAACACCCAGTTTCTTAAAGCGCTCACAAAATTCAAGCACGCGTTCTTTTTTATAACCAAAAAGTTCATCATATAAAGAAACATGAGACACCTGAAATTTTTGCTGCCAATATTCAATCTCTTCGAAAATACTATCTAAGCTACGCTCTTTATAGCTACTATTGCCATGAAAACAAAATGTGCAATTAAACGGGCATGACCTACTGCCTACAATAGGTACACCGATTGTACCTTCTTCGCTTCCCAGCCCGAATAATTCATATGCAGGATAGACAAAATCATCTATGCATCTTGGTTCGGGGCGAGATGGGTTAATAATATATTTTCCATCGTCGCCTCTATGTATCAAGCCTTTTATCTCGTTAAAATCACCGCCACTTTCCAAGCAATCCGCAAACTCGCATATAAATTCTTCTCCATATCCTATACATCCAAAATCCATATCAAGTATTGTTACGATATATTCAGGCTCAGCAGTAATAATCCCTCCGCCGACAAGGATCTTCACATTTGGGCAGTTTTCCCTCACAGAGGCAATCATCTGTTTCAGAGCCGGATATTCAGGCGACATAGCACCTACACAAAGAACGTCAATTTGTTCCGTTTCTATACAATCTATGAGTTCACTTACAGACGTTTCATACGACATTGTGAAACTGCTTATACTTCTGCCTGTTTGCCGCAACGCTGCTGCAACATATGCAACTCCGCAAGGAATTGTTTTTGACTCATAGAGACCTTGTGTTATACTCTTAAACTCTTGAAGAGGCTTTGTAAACAGGTATTTCTTCATAAATCATCCTTACCTTAGTTAATTAATGCTGCACCGAGCAAAACAACCGTAAAATATGTCGGCTAATGTATTTCTTTCAATTTTTCAATTATTGCATCGGCGATGACTCGCATACCCAGGTCATTAGGGTGAATTCCATCTACTAGCATATTTTCTTTTGAATATTTGTCGGAAAGTGTGCCGCCGTTGATAAAAAACACATTTTCATCTCCATTTTCTTTCGCTTTTATGTATGTTTTCTCAATAATTTTCGCACGCTCAGCAGACTCCTCCTCACTTATGGAAAACCCTCCGCTAATCCTCGAAAGCATTACAAATGGGATTTGAGGGTGAGCTTCCCGGATTATCATATAAAATGGATAATGCGTGTCTTTTAAGCTTTCGGGCGAATCAGCGTTGTGGTCATACTCCATTACAAATGCAGACATTGAAACCTCGGCAATATCGTTTGCAACACTCACTTCACCCTTTGCGCTGCCTGAAAATCCAAAGTTTATATAATCGCTGTTAAAATGACCTGCAACAAGGGCCGGAAAGCCTGTGCCGGAACGTGATGCAGAAGCACCATGCGTAATTGATGAACCGTAGAAAACAATCGGTCTATCTATACTATACGAAAAACTCGCAGCAGTAATGGTGCTATCTTTAGGGATTCCTATAAACACATCCTCTACTTTTGCATACTGCGGCATTGCAATAACTACATTTTTCAAGCCTTGTGGTAAAACAACATCTGCTTTCATATCACTCTCGCCTCTCTCGGGGTTTACAGTGGCAACCCATCTCTTTTCTGAGGGACTAACAACACTCACATCAAATCCGAAAGCGCCATAAACTGTCATGTGTGGTGCCGCAGTTGCGCGATGTACCGTAGCTTTTATTACGATATTTTCTGCATCAGTCGAAAAGCATATTCTTATCCCTGAAGAGCAGGCTGCATTAAAATCCACTCCCTCGGAATAGTTTTTTAAAGCTAAGAGGCGGTGAAAAGCATTGCCGTTTTCTTTTTGAAAAGGCATTCCCTCGATGCGAAAGGGTTCGTCAAACGGTGAGAAATATGTGTGCGCTTGTTCCTTTATGTTTTTCTCCATATAATCCACCTTTTAACTATTCATTACCAATTACGTGAGTGCGCAACATTTTATCTTCATCCTTAGGCTGCTGTCCAGCAATAACCGGGTTATAAAGATAGGGATCGCAACCACCACAAACATTACATAATGTCAAAAACCCATCACTGTGAAAGCCTAAACTAAACTTGAGCAGTTCAAACTTTTTGCTTGTATCTTGTTTTATATCTTCTAAATCAATATAATGGTTCTCCTCCCAAAATTTGAAAATTTTCGCAACAGTCCACTGCACTAAAAAATAAATCAATGTCGCTTTCCAATACCGACAGCTTTGTAAAATCGGCTGTGTTTGCCTGCCTATGCATTGGCATAAGCATATTACACGAAACACAATCCAGCGTGCATTTTGTGGTTATGGCTGTATTGCAATGTCATTAAGTTAAACTCTTAATGTTGATGTCAAGTATTGCCGCGCGCAGCATTTTCACTAAATCATCAGGCTGAATAATATTTGTCATGCCATTACTGCTGAGCAGAGCCTCAGCCTCCTCACAAAACTCTCTTTTTTGAATGCACAGGATTACTGTAATCCCCGCCTTTTCAATGGATGTAATTTGCGTTAAATCCGGTGTGGAAATAGGCACCTCTAGCAGATAAGTTCCGTTCAGCTCTGCATTTGTATCCCATATCCCCTCCGGCTTGATGCCAACATAGATAAGTGCCGGCAATAATGAACGCCCGACTTCTCCTGCCCCATATAGAAAAATACGGCGATTTTTAAGATTTTCAAAAACTTTCCTCTTTGATTCGTCAGTAAAAGGAACAATATTATGATGCGCATAAATCAGCTTGTCCAAAGCGCATTCGGAATAAAACCACAAAGCGTAACTCGATTGCGCATTTATTAGTTTTTCTGAGATTTCATCACCCAGTACATGAGAAATCAGTTTCAATTGCTTTTGTGCAAATCTCGCCTTTTCTGTATCTTCCTGATAGCCGGTTGCCAACTGAAAACATTTTAAGTTAAACCAAATATCAATGACTTGATGCCATTTCGTTTTCTGCTCTATCGAAGCATCAAGCTTGTCCAAAGTTTTTAGTGCAACATCATAACACGCATCTTGCGAATATGCCATTGCTTTAGCATACCCTGCGCCATGATTCTTTAGTGTGATGCCTTCTTTTCTTGAAAAATATAAATAAAGTGGCTTATCTAAATAAGCCAAAGGCGCACCGTAAGCCAGTGGCAAATTAATTTGCGGTTCTTGTATAAAGGGAGATTCTTCTATTTGCATGGTTGGTATACATTGTCTTAGAAAATCAGTCCTAATCATTAACTTCCATACAGACCAATATACCCTAAACGCAAGAAAATGCTCCACTAAGTATTTAAAATTATAATCCATCCAATCCGAATAAGATTCAGATCTAACAATCAGCGGAGGGAACTCCGGAGTATCTTTAGCCTCCAATGTGTCACACATAACCCATTTTTCATCAGAGTGCGTTTCAAGATATTCCAGCATCTCCGATACATATCCGGACATTAACATATCATCTGCATCCGGGAAGCATACATACTCACCTGTAATCAATCCAAGACCTGCGTTAATTGCACTCGAAGATCCGCCATTGCTCTTAGATACAATAATCATTGTGTACCCACGTTTCTCCATCAGTGGTTTCCAAGCGTCCAGCTTTGCACGTGTGCAATCGGTCGAACCATCATCAACACAAATAAGTTCAATATCATCGTGAATTTGGCTATACACGCTTGATAGCATTACATCAATATAAGGTTCTGCGTTGTAACATGGCATTATCAGTGTTACTTTTTTACTCATTATCTTTAGTTCCTCTCTAAAATAAGCGATTATGACAATAATAATTATATTTGAACACACACATAGGAATACTATAACTCTCGGGCAAAGTCAACAATTGACACAATCGGAATATCTGTTTTCTCACGTAGCATCGGTGCTATTGCCGTGAACTCACTGTATGCCGATACAATTATTGCATCAGCGCCCGGGAGACTGTCATCAGGCGAATACAAAGCAAAATCACATTCACCTTGCAATTCACAAGCACGTCTGTCAATAACATAGGCAACTTCTACATCCGATTTCGCAAACAATGGCAAGAGCCATTTTCCGATTTTGCCCATTCCGTACATTGCAACTTTTCTGTAATTATTCTTGCGGCAGTATTGGCTTATGAATTTACTCATGACTTCATTTTCCTCATTGAAGTGTACCATACGCATCAACGCATTATAAAACTCTTGTTTTTCCGGGGAATACGACTCATGGAGTTCGCTGCATCTATGACTGAACACTTCACGGATTGATGGCGTAAGCCACGTACTGCCGTCTTGACATACGCGGTCGCGAAACTGATAAAAAAGCACACCGGGGTCAAATTCACGGATTACACCTGAGAAAATATGCAAAAAGAATCCACAAAAACAAAATGCAAAAGGGCAAGCACGGCTCACAGGAGCAAACTGTATCGGACTTTCTATGTCTTCGAAAAAATTTGTGACTTTATTCATGTTAGGGCAATGATAAAAATCACCGGTTTCGAATAAGAGTGTGCCTGTGTAGACTCCTGCATAACAAAAGCTATCTTGGTATGCTATTTCATTTGCCCATTGCTGATACTTAAACAAGTCAGAACCAAAAGACGACCAAAGCTTATCATACTCCTCGTCAGTCAATTGAGAAGCTTCTTTTTGATAAGCAGTCCCCTTGATTTGTTCATTGCGCCCGGTAAGCACATGAGGCAATGCCCCGAACTTTTCTAAACTAAATACCTTTATCTCTTCAATATCATCTAAGAGATAATCGCTTGCTACTATTTCAATGCCAAATGCAATGCCATGAGATTTGAGCAATCCAATATTAGAAGCAAACTTGTCAAGCATCTCTCTTTTCCTTAACTCACGGTATTGAAAAGAGCACTTAAAGAAAATTCTTTTTCTATATTCCTCAGGAAAATTCGCTATTTTCTCCAGAGGATCACGGATTGTGCAATTTGTTATCACGGATACATAATGACCGTTTTCCAGCAACCCATACATAATTTGAACCAGTTCCGGGCATAATAAGGTTTCGCCTGAACCGGTTAGGTTAAACATACAAGCACCACCCATACGCTCAACAGAGAGCGCACTAAGCATGTGTTCTACAGTGTAGCGAAAAAGTTTTTTATCGTTGTCTATACTTAAAATTCGTTCTTCGTCTCCATGCTGACCAATATAACAGTACTCGCAGCGGAGATTGCAGCCCGGTGTTGGCAACTCGACTCCTATAAATCTATATACTCCCGACATATTAATCCTCCTCATCAGTGACGAACCACTCGCATTTTTCCTTTTTGCTCGGCAGCCATTTGCCCAAACTCTCACGTTTTCTTATGGCGCAATAATCACATAAAGGTAACCGCCTTGCTAAAAATGCATCAAGCTCATTGACATTTTGTATCTCATCCAACTTTAAGTAATCGCTATCTTTCAAAGGTGGCGCATAACCAAAATAGTTTTGCAGGCAGTTTATCCCGCGGGCAGGGGGGCACGAAAACACTAAGTTATCTTTGATGTATATACCGGATACATTGCACCTGTGATATATGCAGTACAAAAAATCATATGGACTTTGTTTACCTCGGAGGTCAAAAGGGAATCTCCATGAAGTTTTATTCATTGGATTTGACCCATAACTATCACCGCCATGGATATATTCAAAACCATATTGTTCAGACTTTTGCAATACATTATCAACTGAAAAAGAATACTTAATCGGATACACAGTCTGCATCAAAAGCACCTTATATTTACCTAAAGCATCCCAAAACGAATCATCTTGTTCTGAAAATGACAACCCATTAGTTTCGCACTGTAATATACAGTTTGGGAATACTTCGCGAGTTATTCTAAAAAAACCAGCAAGCTGCGGATGCAAAAGAATTTCTCCACCTGAAATATGAACTTGCCTGACCCTTGATGCTCCTAATAAGTCATGCAGTTTTCGGATGTCGTGTTCAAATTGCTTTACATCATATAGCCACTTTGTAGTAATAGGTGATACTGCAACGCATCCAAAACAGTTTAAATTGCAGTGCGCCACGATAGTAAAATTCAAAAGAACAGTGTCTGCCACCGGAAAACGGTAAGTCGCACACTTTTTTGCTTCTTCCGATAGAAAAAGAATATCCTTTCTGCAAAAATCTAGTGATGGTACTATTTCATCATAGTATTTTTCATTAACTGTGAGTAATAAAGCAACTTTAGATTCCCCGGTGTACTTTGCTTTGAAATCACCTATGTCAATAACAGGTTTATCTGCTACTGCACAATATTTAGACAAGTCTGATACAACAAAGCCTTCTGCTTTTACTCCGAAATAATTCAAGTATTTGTCAAACGCCACAGCATAATCGCCCGTGCCGAACAACCAAATTTCATCATAAAACGGAGTGAACTGTTCAAACATGAAGTCATTTTGCTCGAAGTGTTCCGGTTTTAAATCTATAAATCCCATAATTGCTAACCTCGCTTACTTATTGACAGAATTTCTCAACTCATCAAAATATACTTTCATCGGTGTATTATCGAATTTACCCGGACCTTCATCTAAAACCACACGTGCCAGAGCTTCAACAGAATCAATATTTTCAGAAAACCGCATATATGGTAGATGCTTAACCCATTCAAATGTTGCTTTGTTTTTATGTGAGTACGCACCAAGAACAACACACGGCGTTCCTGTCACAGCAGCGAAAATGCATCCATGTAACCGGTCGGTAATAACCAGCTCTGCACTTGCAAAATCTTGAAGTAAATCCTCCAGTAAGCTTGTTCTATCTTCAATCCAAATTAATTTATACGAATCCGTGCTGCGGTTTCTTGCTTCCAAGCTAATTTTACGAGCAATGTCTAACAAGTCTTGTTTTTGCTCTTCGCTCAAAACTGATTCTTTATCGAACTTAAGACAGAGCAAAGCTCCTTTGCGAACATTATCATCGGAGTAATATCTCCCAAAGTTTCCATAAAGAGCCATGTCCGGTGCAAGCATAATTTTTGTTTTCGGATAAAGCTTTTGAGTTGATTCAAAGGTAGTTCTATCTCGAGCGAATAGAGTCAGGTCTTTATGTCCTGCATATATGTCTTGAGTCAAGCCTAGTTCACGCTTCGTTATTAAATTATCTTCCCAATACACTGTTTGGGGAAGTACAATAATCCGGTTGTCGGGATACTCTGCAATTACATTCCGAGCTGGTCTTTCTCCGCCAAGCCACAGTGAACCAAAAAAGCCACCGCCGGCTATTAGAACTAAATCGTTTATTCTTATGTGATGCTTCACAACTTCAGAAAACTCATTTTGAGCTCTGAGCGGAACTTCTATTAACTCATATCCAATATCTTTAAAGAAACGATGCGCTCCTTCTGCGATGGCGTGGTCTCCCATGTTTCCATAGTCAGGAGCAATAAACATATACGCAATCGGTTTATTTGAGCTCTGTGCAAGCATTAACCTATCTATATACCTATCTCGCCGCTTACGTAACACAATATCGTTGGCAACCCTTATATTTAGCAATTTTTCTTCTTCGATTTTTAAATCGTTAATAAGAAAGCTCTTTATTTCATCGAAATATATAGTTGAGCCAATTAAAACATAATCATAAGACATTTCCGAAAGCTTTTCAGGCGGTGAAATGTCTTTGCCGTAAAATTCGGTTTCATGCTTTTGAACATCTGAGTCAATAAATCCAACGATTTCAAAAGGGAAACAGTCTTGTAGACTATTTAATATCTCTGATACATAATTACCTGTGGAATAAATGACTACTCTTGAGTTTTCCATAGAGAGATAGCTTTCAATAGCCTTTTCATAGTCAGCTTTTGAAAACGCTGCATAATCATCGCAAAGTAAACTCATAGATGCAGTAAATATTGAGGTTCGCCATTGCAATGTTAAAATTTCATCCATTACTTCTTCATTGAATTTTCCGATTTTGTTATTTGCATCCCGCAGTTTGCATAGAAGCTGCGAGCTTTGCTCCAAAAATCCACAAAGGTCATAGGGCACGGCATCATTTCCGCGCCAGCCGAAATGTATATCAGGATACTCGCTGACATCAATCCCAAGCTGGCTGTGTATTGTAGATTTTGAAATTTCGGCACTGTCACTACGGATTGCAGCGTGATTTGAGCTTGTGATGTTGTCATCAGAAGTATATATCTCAAACAAAATTTCCGGCAGCACCTCAAAATCAGTCAGATTCATCAGTTTTGCCCAAAAAGCATAGTCCTCAGCGGGGTGAATAGGGTACTCAGCCTTGTTTCTACTTAGCATGTCAGCTCTCAGCATCGTCCCGCAGTTTGCAAAAGGGGTGGAAAACAATGTGCAGCATTTTAGTTTCATATTGCCTCTTTTTAGTGCAACTTTTGTTATGCTACCGGTAGCTTCACTTATGGTTATGTAGTTAGAGGCAAGTACACCGACATTTCGATGTGCTTGCATGTACTTCACTTGTTTTTCAATCATACCTGACATTGCCTTGTCATCGGCATCCATTCTTGTTATATACTCTCCCTCACATAAGGCTAAGCCTTTGTTGAGAGTTTTCGCAACACCTAGATTTTCACTGTTTCGATATACTCGAATTCGAGAGTCTTTCTCGGCATATCCACAGCAAATTAAGTGTGAGTTATCAAGGCTTCCATCGTCTAAAATTACAATTTCAATTCTCTCATATGTCTGATTGAGCATAGACTCAATTGCACGTGCGACCGTTTTTTCCCCGTTATAGACCGGCATAAGAAATGAAACAAGCGGCATTTCTAAGTTCATCAAGTTTAATCCCCTTTCACGCTAACAATTTTTGTAGTAAACTTTGCTTCTGCACTATAAATCTCAGGAAATCTTTCCGCTCTGATATATGCCAGTATGTCTATCATCTCCATTGTATTACAACCCACGGATTCCAATCTTCTCTTAATTTCATCTACCATGCTGGGCTTTAAAGGAAATATGAGCACCATATCATCAGAAGTTAGCTTCCCTGTATCAGGTTTCAGGACAGACTCCCCATCAGCCAATCCATCCCAGAGTTCACCCGGCTCCAGTGCCGTTCCATAAAGATATTTTAGCCATAATCTACCACACCTTCCTAAAACACCCCAAGCATATATTTTATCGGCAAACACTTGCGCTTTCGCAGGTGGGATTCCCAGTATAGAATCCTCAACTGAATCGAGTAGCATCTGCACAACTTCTTTATCTGTATTTTCCGGTATAAAATACTTTTCGAGAATGCTCGCCGATATGCCAAAATCAGTCTCAACAAGTTTCGCATACTCAGAAATCAGGGAGTCATAAAGAGCTGCATCCGGAGTTTCCATATTCGCCGCATATCTGGTGACTCTACTCAACTGCGCAAGTCTGCTTAAAGCCCCCAGCCTCTCTTTTTCATATTCCGATATAGGGAGCATCCGTATTGTGCGATTTACAGGCACATACCACTCACTGTAATACTTTACTGCTCTTTCGTAATCATTAAAGCTGTGGATCGGGCTCATAAGATGATTTTCTAAGTTTGAATAGTCTGCCGTGTAAAGCGACTCATTGATATGCTTTATTTTTCCTCCTTGTGTTAAGAGCGGGAATATCAGTTGAGATTCTTGCGAGCCCGACTTTTCTGTATAGTAACTTAGCACATTGCACGATTGCAGGAATTCAGTTCTAATCATAAACTTGACAATAGACATACAGATTTTCCAGAATAAAACATTTTCAATCTTTAAATCAGTATCTATGCCACTAGGGAAAGTGTTGATATACATCTCTCCATCGGGCATTTTGCAGCATATATCACATGAAACCCAATCATAATCCGGATTTTCAAAAAGCCACCCCGCCATACTCGAAACATACCTCGGGTCAAGCTCATCGTCGGCATCTACCTGGCAGACATATTCCCCTGATATATGACTTAATCCTTCTCGAACTGTAAGTGGTAAACCCTTGTTTTGTTGGTCTGTAATTTTAACTTCATACCCTCTTTTCAAAAACTTTGGCTCATACATGGCAATTATGTCGCGCGTCCCGTCTGTAGAGCCGTCATTTACCAAAATAAGCTCTATATTATCCCACGTCTGTGCAATGACTGAGTCAAACATTCTTGATATTTCTTTTTCCTTGTTATAACAGGGTATTACCATGCTGACCTTTGGCTGCATACACATGTCCTCCGCTTTGATTGATACTAAATATACCATAAAGCGACGGTTTCCGCAACACTATCATAGCTCACCCGGCATACTTTCCACGCTGAAAATACAGACTAAAATAGCGCAGTTGATAATGCAAAAAGTATATGATACAATTAACGCATTCTTCCGTAGAAAGGATAAAGATAGCTTGATTAATAATATATTATGGAATAAAGAACTAAATGAAAAAATCGCATCCTCCGATAAGGGGATAATCTTATACGGAGCCGGGGTAAATGCGGTTCGTGTGTTAATATCCCTAAAGAGAAGCAATTACAGTAATGTTCAAATAATATGCATAGCAGATGCCGATAAGAGCAAACAAGGCGGGCAGATATTTGATATTCCCATCGTTGCACCGGATGAGATTAGCAAGTACAGCCCTGATACTTATGTTGTTGTGACAACCTCTGGCTATTGCATTTCAATAGCAGACACACTTAACAAACTTGGATTTTTTAATATCATATGGCAGGAAGAATGGTCTCCGATAGTGCTGGATGCCATTGCGAAAAGAAACGCGTATAACGAAAAGAACAGGAAATCTTTAGACCGCTTATTAGAGGAAAATGCCTCGGCAATATCTCATGTGCGGGAGTCACTGCGTCATGACAAAAGGTCTTTAGCCGTTTTTGATGCGAAGCTAAACTCAAATTTCTATTGTAAGCACCTTGCTCTGGAATATCTGATAGATCGAGATGAATACTATCCGGCTGATATCATTAAGCTGACGGAAAATGAGGTGTTTGTTGACGGCGGTGCTTTTGACGGTCGTACTGCTATAGAATTTACTCGCAAATCGAAAGAATATGGCTATATTTATTCCTTTGAGCCTGATCCGTGGCAATATGCTTTAACAGAAAAAGAGCTAGCCTTTCAACGCATTGAGCGTTGTGAGGTATTCAATCTAGGTCTTTTCGATTGTGAAGGAGAACTTTCATTTTCATCTGTAGACAATCAAGGAAGCAACATAAATGAAGATGGTGATATCAAAGTAAAAGTCACTTCACTTGACACATTGCTTTATGATAGACCGGACCGTCCGAGTTTCATTAAATTAGACATTGAGGGGGCTGAGCTTGAGGCACTTAAAGGTGCACATAAAATCATTGAGCGCGACCACCCAAAACTGGCAATATGTGTTTATCACAAGCTAACGGATATTTGGGAAATACCATACTGGATAAATACAAATTTCCCGCAGTATAATCTCTACTTCAGGCAGCATGGAAGCTTTTATGATACTATTTGTTATGCTGTGTGATACCCTCTACCACTGATTTTATCATATCTTACTATCGAAATATTCTTTCGTCACCTTTAACTGCTTACGTAATATTGTGTGCCATAATTTCCCCTTGATTTCGCCTGTTCCCTTTGAGATTTTAGTGAACCTTGGTGCTTCATCAGTGCTGTCTTTTCGATAA
>Ga0209755_10006540_pt1 | contig 12856 bp, 10 predicted proteins | sample TergutCo191P1_FD_187301 | JGI IMG/M metagenome (GOLD analysis project Ga0209755, IMG submission 187301) | Cornitermes sp. P1 segment gut microbial communities from Petit-Saut dam, French Guiana - Co191P1 (SPAdes) (version 2) | ecosystem: Host-associated > Arthropoda: Insects > Digestive system... | reverse complement strand
AAGGAGTGGCGGAAACTACATAATGAGGAGCTTAATGATCTGTACCCCGCACCTGATATTGTCCAGGTGATCAAATCAAGAAGAATGAGATAGACAGGGCATGTAATGCATATGGGGGAGAGGAGAGTCATACACAGGATTTTGGTGCAGAAACCTGAGGGAAAGAGACCACGTGGGAGACCCAGGTATAGATGGGAGTATAATATTAAGATGGATCTTCAGGAAGTGGGACGTGGGGGTATGGACTGGATCATGCCGGCTCAGGTTAGGGACAGGTGATGAGCAATTGTGAGTGCGGTAATGAAACTTTGGGTTGTATAAAATGCGGGGAATTTCTTGACTAGCTGAAAACTGGTCAGCTTCTCAAGAAGGACTCTGCTCCATGGAGTAAGTAAGTAGGTAAGTAAGTAAGTAAATAAGTTAGTAAATAAGTAAGCAAGGATCTAAACTGTATTCACGTGGTGAAGGATAGGGCCTGGTAATGAAATATGTGAACACAGTAGCAAACCTTCAGGTTCCATGTAAAGTGGTTAATTTTTTGATGCCCTAGTACATTGTCTCCAGAGGAATGTATGTTATGTTACAGATGGCTCGGTTGTTTTATCATAATCCTCAGTTTGCAATTCTGGATGAGTGTACATCTGCTGTAAGTGTAGATGTTGAAGGCAGCATGTATCGCTATTGCCGGGAAGTTGGTATTACCCTGTTCACTGTCAGCCATAGACGTTCACTCTGGAAACATCACGAGGTAATTACATATTTACCAGAAGGTGTAAATGTTCTTTATATACCATAAGTTTATTGCACTATTTAACTTGGTGTGACACTGACTCTGCATATATATATATATATATGCAACAAGAATAGAACAAATATTGGAGCCAGGGTGCCATAGTTGTTACAGTGTCTAGGCTTTGGGCTGCATAACTGAAGAATCATGTTTCTATTCATGGCATGTGCAGTGTCCACAACGTGGACATTCTGCAACATCCAATCTATGCCACGTAACACCAGTATCCATAACATGGTTCTGCATATGTATCATTTTATATCTTTGCTTCCAAGTGGATTTTCTGTTCCGGTCTGATTTAATCACAGCTCATACCCCATAGATCCCATGACACTTAGTCCTGAAAGTGTTGAATTACTGTTGCAGTACTATCTTCAGATGGATGGACATGGGTCAGTTCAGTTCAAGCCCATTGAATCTGGCACAGAAGAATTTGGATCATGAAAGTACTATGGATAAATAATTTGTATAAATATTTTGTCTCACTCTGAAGTATTATGATTTGTTTTATGGAAAGGAAGAGAAAACTAAAACCAAACATGTAGAATACTGAAAGAGTGGTTCTCTCTGTAGAACATCTGTTCTTAACTACATCACATTTTTGGTAATGGAAGTTGGGGCCACTCTTTGATTACTGTATATACTCTTTAATTGTTATAGATTCTGGGTAACAATATTGAGATCACCCTGAAAAATTATGCTAACTGTGCTAGTTAGCTCAGTTTAACATTTTATACTGTTTTGTACTGTATAATAGGGAAATTGTTTAAGAACTTGGAAGTGGGTGTATAATAAATGTACACTAGGTTATCACTTATGGGAAAAATTCACGTTAATCATGGAAAAGGTGATGTAGGATTTTTTTAATTATATGCAGGAACTAGTATGGTCATGTTATCTTAAAATGAAACTAAAAAGTTCCTACAAACATGTGGTTATAGTGAAAAGAGGAAGCATGTGGAAAGCAACTGAGGTAAGTAGTATTGTAGATTCAAGTCTTCTGAATATGACACTGTGTGGATTGATAAGTAATTATGGCAGAGCCACAATTATCAGACCGTTGGTTACCTGATATTCTCTTTTATTCAACATGCTATGCTGTCAGAATGCTGTACTACATTTATTAACATTAATTTTGCAGTGACCAAGTGCGTGTGTAATGGACAGTACAGTTGTGCTTTTAGTTTGTTGTTGGAAATTACTAATTTTGCATAAAGTTGTGATTTTTTAAATTAACATTTCAAGTGGAAAGAGAAAGAACAGTGTTGTTACCATAGAACAGAAAGTTGTAGTATTACAGTGAGAGACAAAGGCAGAACTATGCAGTTGGTGAAAGAAGACTGGTATTGAGCCAGTATTTCAAAGGAGGGCCTGAAAGAAAAGAGGAAAAAAAGGACAGAAGGTAAATAAAAATGAAATGAAAGAGAACACAACATTAAAAACAAAGGAAAGAGAAGGAAAGTGTGTATGTGAAAAAGTGAGCAAAGCTTTATGTGGATAGACCCAGCAAGTTTTGAAGTTGGTTTCGTGTGGAATTATTCTGTCAGTACCAAGGTGTATAGTACCAATAAAAAAAGAAAATGGAAAGGAGAACCATTCTTATCCTTAATAAGGCACCTTCTCAGCCAAATACAAAGGAACTAAAGTGTGTGGAAATAAGGAGGATTTTTCTATCATGAAATGCCACCTGATTATGTCAGTCTACATACCAAGATACTGAACAATGAATAAAAATTTGGGATTGACTTGTTTGGTCACTTACAGGAGTTACTGTACAAGGGAAATGTTAGAATATACAAAAAATGTAAACCTGAATGATGATGTTCATTGGACAACCCAAGCCATAGATGAGGTTGAGCAAGAAACACTGGTGAAGTCATGGAGAAATTACTTGGAAAAAAAGAAAGACAGATTGAAAATAAACTAACAGAGGAAACAATACAAGAAAATTTAAAAAGCCTTTCTTCTATTTTGAAACCTATTCCAGACTATGGAAGTACATACAAGAGCAAGTTCTGTACAGCATTATCGTTCATATTTCCGCAGTCTGAAATAGGTTGGAAAGCAGAAGCAAGAAGATGAAGATGGAGAACAGCAGCTCGGAGACAATGTAGTAAATCTTGTATGAGTCGTGCTGTTTATACTGCTTACAAGATGACAGTGAATGAACAGAGTTTGCTGATAGATTGAGTCATAGTGTTATACTGAAGGCTACTGAGGTGGCACTTCCTTACTGTGAACATCAGAGTGTGGCAACTGCCATAGATAGATGTACTACTGCTGAGACACAAGGAAAATGAAGGAACCTCAGAAACAAATTTCCATTACTCATCTTTTCATAACAAGTGCTTTGTAAATTTACATTATATTTTTGTTGTGATTTTTTTTCATGCCTTCTTATTGTATTTTCTTAATAATAATAATAATAATAATAATAATAATAATAATAATAGAGTCCATCGTTCCTTTCTAGGAACATAGGTTGTCTATGAGTCCTTTCCATTTCCGTCTATCGGCTGCTAAGAACCTTAGTTCTTTCCAGCTTCTACCCACTTCCTTGATTACTAATCTTCTACTACTTTTCTTTATAATTTATTAATACATTCAGCTACAATGTGAATTGATATTGGATCTCATCTTTTTCATTAGTCTTACATATTATCTGGTTTTTCCAAATATCCAGCCATCCACTGGTCCTGTATTGGTCAGATAATTGGGACTGTGTTGTACTCACTATACTGTTCCTCTTGCACTCTGAAAATAGAGGTGGGAGGCTCCCTTGAAGCATCAGTAACTGTTGAAAAATGGATTTGGCATCACATTGCAGAAGACTTGAATTTCTATCACCACTTCTGTTAGAACACAAAATCTCAAAGTAGTGTTTATTTTAGGAGTGCATTTGTTTCTTTGTTTATCTGCTCTAACAGTATTTAACATAACAGTTACTAAAACCGCTCTGTGTGGTTTGTATGCATGTCTATGCCTTGTTATGCCAAGAATTTATGGCATGCAGATGGGTTGCAGGCTTTCATGGTGGTATTGCTGCCATTTAGATCAAGCAGTAAAGTTTGCTAAGTGTGTTTACTCTTTCAGTCATCTACCATTGGGTAAAGGTGGAGTGAGATCAGGTGATAACACTAGCCACAAAATTGATCTGTTTTGTCCTGTCTGGATGATAAGTGTCAGAAAATGTCATTATGTTGTGGATAAAAGAAACAGCAACAGCTCAGTCATGAGCAAATTAGACATAATGTATTTAATCGTTGCCATTGGTATACCTACCAGGTATAAGTAACTTCCTGTTGTTATATGTTGCTAACACAGCAGTTGCAGCAATGTTTGTAGGAACTTTTTGTTTGATTTTAGTTGTAAGATTGATCCTTACATTGATAGTTATTTGATTATGAATAACACTTTATTTGCATGTGAGAAATGAATGGTGATATGAGAAGTGGGAGTAAAAAATTAACTTAATATATGTAATAATGTTAATATGTTTACAGGAATAAGGGAGACTACTACTCCATCATTACACATACTATTCCCACATTATAAAATTTTATTTCGATATTTTTTTAACCAGATGTAAAAAAACTGGTCGTCTGTCTGATGTACGGTTTCATACGGTGTTACATGACAGGCTTATAGCACGTGGAGTGTGAAGCTTGCTCCCTTCTTGTGCCAAGATTAAAATATATGAAGCTATAGTCCTAATCCATTACTGTGATTCTCAGTCGCAGAGACTACATGACTCACTTTTTTCACTACAATAATTAACACTGTTCTTACAATTTATTAGAGTAAATTGTGTTTGAGAATGGATGTTAACTGAAATGCAGGAAAACAGGTGACTTGTCTGTTTTGTGCCTAAAGGTGTAGGGTTCTGCATTAGGTCAGGTGACAAGGTTTACTGTAAGTTGAACACATTCCATGTTAAAAACAGAGCAGTGGACCCTGAATAGCCATTGGCAGTGGGTTCCTTAAAACTCAGGTGAACAAGGAAATGACAGATTTGGAGCAACAGTCTTGTGTTGTAATAATCATACTAAGCAAGGCATGAACTTGAGTACTAATCTGATTTTTTTGGAGAAACATCAGTAAAGAATAATTTTAATGGTGTATCATCTTCCTTCTACACTCCTGGAGGTACTCTCTGTCTGCTCAGAAAAGGAATCTTTTTCAAATCGTAGCCTTCTTCCTATCATTCAGGACTTCCTATTAATAACTTCAAATTATCTTTCAAGTCCCTAATGACCTTCAAGGATCTCATTCCATTTGCGTCCCCATCTAAAAGCCTTTTCATTACCTAACAATGGATGAAGAAATCCGTCAGTATGAAAGTTGATCTGATAGAGTTCCCCTTGTACAGTTTGAGGTAGTGGATAATGTCTGCTGGCAATAAAGTGCCTTAATTCTGCTGTATTTGTATAGGCACACCCTTAACTTCATCTTTCCTGTCATCCCTGCATCTGTATTTGAAAATGAGCCTGCTATGCTTATGCATCCTCTTTCACTGCTGGCTTTCAAGTTTGTCTCTTGTCCCATTCTCACATTTCCCAAAATTTTCTTCATCCATTTAGTCATATGTGTCCTTGAACTTGCACCATGTGACAAGAGTTTCTGCTTGTGTGACACCTAATTATTGCTTTTATGGTTTCTCTAATCAAGTGCACCATAATTCCTGTATTCTTCGATGTTTTTGCACCCATCCCATATCCAGAATGTATTATTCCTCTATTAATACCTTGGTTTTCAAACAGAATCCTCTATCAGACCTCTTCTTGATATTTCTGTGATTTTTGAACAATCCATTGGTGTCCGTCGGCTGTTTATCCTGTGTAATATTAATTTTCTCTGTTTAATAGACGAAATTGTGTGGTGTCTTCACACACACACAGTCTCTGTGTGCGCTGACAATTGTTTCATTTCCTCTTATAGCTTAAATAAGGCCCTAATAACTTATTCTTTAGGCGTGTTCGCAAACTTGTGAAAAGTAACTGTTAGCTTTGTCATGTCTGTCTGTGTCTGTCCATGTTTCCATCTGTCTGCATGGAACAACTCTGCTCCCACTAGACGGATTTTCATGAAATTTGATGGTCCTTTAGTTTTCAAAATTATGAAGAAAATTCAAGTGTCATTAAAATCTGAATAACTGGTTCTTTACATGAAGACCAGTATACATTTTTGATCACATCTCGCACAGTTCTTAGAATGAGAAATATTTCAGACAAGAGTTGTAGAGTAAATCGAAACGCACGTTTTATGTTCACCAACTTTTCTTAAAAAATCGTTCCCTTTTTGAGATAATGTGGTAAAGTATAGTAGAGACGGGCAGGCCACAGATGACAATATGGCACATGCACATTTAATGTTGGATACCTAAGTCTACAAACACATGCTCAGAATATGTAATACTGATTTTCCACTGCAACAATGGTTGCATGAATGCACCTCACTGTTACGTTATACATACATTGCATGTCTTGTTTATTAGCTACAGTTATGCTTGCATATATAAATGTTATTCCATTCTATGATTGATATGGACTGCTCATTTCCCAGCTTAAAAATATTCAGTTACGTTTCCAAATTCGGGACTGTTTTTGCCATTGTAGCTTTCTCATTTCATTTCAACTACTTAGATGTTGATTTTTCTTTAAAAGTTAAGTGAATAAGACACAGCATCAAGAGAGAACTGATGTGACATATGACCTTGATGAAGACTAGGAAATGGTAACATGATAGACACAGTAACTAATGGTGGATGTGGAAACAGTGGTGCCAAACACTAACAAACTAATTTTATTAGTCTTTAGATATCAATGAGCCACTGTAAGATGTATCATTTTCTAACCAGTCCTTGTGTGTGATCAATCAAAAGATATATATTAACATTTTAAGCTAACCACAAGGAGCATGTCACAAAGTTGGTATTGCAGTTTAAATAGAAATGTTTGTGTGCTCAATACCTCAGTGTGGAAACGGTCGAAACATACAGACACCACTTTCAGTGAGATAGTTTGTAAACAGTATGTAGCAATTCATGATCTCTCTAGTGCCATGCAAGTAGATTTACTCATTTGTTTAAGATCTCTGTTATATCTGTAGAAGTTTTTAATCATATGTCAGATAGTGGCTTTTATGTGTTATTTCCACATAACCAATTGCAGATGAAGGATTAAATCTTATACCTTCATTTCTCAAGCATTCTTTTAAGGTTCAACCTGCAACTGTGACAGGATTCTGGGTGTGAATTCAATCCATTAGAGCTCACAGTGCAGTGATTTTGTCATTTTTCCCCTACTGCTGCTACTGTTACTACTACCACTACTACTACTATTACTACTACTACTGCTACTGCTACTGCTACTACAACAACTACTACTACTACAACTGCTACCACTACTACTGCTACTACTACCACTGCTGCTGCTGCTGGTACTACTACTACTATTACTACTACTGCAGCTGCTGCTACTACTACTACTACTACTACTAAAACCACCACCACTTATAGTTTTGCAATCCATATTGAAATTAAAGCAGCTCATTCTGCCATGAGAAGGCAGTACGTGTACTGAATTATGTACTGGTACATTTTCATATTTGTTGAAACCATAAGCAAAAACAATAGTCTATTCATATTTTTACAGAAAATAAGTCAGACATGATGGCTGGAAAGGATTTGATTGTGGTATAGCCATAATTCCTACTATTCTGAGAGGTGTGTTTTTTGATAGTGTGGCGTTTGTACTTCATACTTGCAAAGCTTGCAATATATGAGACAGTGTTTTTGTATAGTTTTATCTTTCCAGTCACTATTTCAGCATTGGTTTATTTATAACACAGCTGAGGTGTATATGTGACATGACAAGCCAGACCAGTATCAAACCCTTGGTCTTCAGTGTGACTTTATCTCTGTCCCAGCATTTCACTGAAGAATGTTTAGTTTTATGTTATGGTTAAAATTGCTGTTATTCAATGTTTTTTTAATTTTTAAGCAATATTTCAACAGTCACAGGTGCTAAAGTGTGGTAAGATATATGTATGAAGATATGTATCAGCCATTATTAAGTATGAGGATATCAACATGAATTTGTGGAATTCTGTATTTCAGCAACAACTTTGTGAATTTGTTTAATTGCTTGGCAAAGCTTGAGTTTTGCTAAGTAGTAAGTAATGTTACAAGATCATAAAACTCTCTTAAGAAAACTGATGATGTCATCAGTAGTTAAATTAATATTGTTATTTTACATTTTGTTCTGTAATACTGATAGTAGTCTGTCTGGATTTAATACTTTATGATGAGGAGGAGGAGGAGGAGGGGGACAAAAGGGAAATGGAGGGGTTTGTGTTACTATACCATACACTTTTTCTTTATGTGCAATTTTGTATATGAAGGATGTTGAAAATTTTGAAATGTGATTGACTTTTACGTCTTTTTGCTGGGTTGAATAATACACCATTGCTTGTGAGAATGTGCAATATATATTTTAATATAATTTTATTTTGTTAAAAGGGTTAGTATGGAAAATACAGTATATACAAGGTTTGTGTGTTATTGTCACTTATAAACCATGAAATTCTTTTTCAGAGACTGCTGAAATTATTGAATGTGTGTACGTGCCAACACTGCTTTCTAAATTGAATAGTTATATTTAAAGATCATGTAATGCTTGTGCGTTAGAGTACAATTTTTATCACTGTGGGATGCTGTAATTCTGAGCTCAGCATATGCTCTATAAATATACATGTGATAGAGTACACTACTTCATGTATGGACTGTGCTGCTGCTAGCATGTACTTCTTTCATTGTCTGTAGATAGAGTCTGTTGAGCCATTTTGTGCTTGGAATTGGGCTGTAGATTGTGTGATTGTTGAGTAGTCTTGTTAGGTAAAATGTAAAGCAGTCCCTGGACAGGCCCTTAGGGCTCTGGGAGGTTGAGGCTCCCAGAATTTCGAGACAGTGGTCACATCAAGGTGGTTATGTTGTCAGCCTTGTGCACTGGTCACCTTTACCCCCCCCAGGAGATATGCTTGGTCCTCATTTTTGTTAGAGCATGAGTCCACCAGAAGGATTAAGGCAATGAAAAATTCCAATTACATCATCGGGAATCGAACCTGCAACCTTCTGGCTGGTAATGCAGTGCCTTAACGTTCTTGTAGCATTCAATTGGCTTAGACCAGGGGTCTCAGAAGGGCCAAATGGATAATCTTGAAATTGACAGCGGACCATACGTCAGTGAGCGACATTTGAGGTTCTGACAGCGGTGTTGCTGAAGGTCAGGTCTTCTGGGATGTGAAGCTGTGTGACTGGGTATTTCCTGATGTTTTGATGGATCGAGGTGCCTTCATCTATGGAGTGAAGGAATTCAAGAAGTGTAATCTTGTTTTAAGACGGTCTGTTGTGTTTAATGAATTAAAAATACAATAAATAATGAAGTCCAACACAGCTATTTTATTATAAAAAGAATAATCTTTTTTATATAAATTTGCTACATGTTTCAACACAGTGATCAACTTGTAAGAGGTATACTTGTAAAAGGAAGTCAGTTGTATGATTACAGTTATCGGTCTGTGGGTAGAGGTCTCATCTGTATGATTATATTAAGATTTTATTAATTGTATTGAAGTTCATGATATTTTAATGTAAAGATTATAATAAAACTGTCCTTGTTGTATTTATTATACTGTAAGGCTTGATACTTCGTGTTGACTTTGAAAGTTAAAATTTTTAACTTTGTGAGTGTGTTAGAAATTATAAATATTTTCGTTGCTTAGTATACTCTAGGTTAAAATGGAACTAGCTTTCATTTCTCTATTTCATTTTCAGTTCAGTCTTATATGCATGTATTTACAAAGTTGAATATGTTGACCATGCACAAAGATCATGTAGATTTATTTTTTTAATAGCGCAACTTGTAACATTTTTACTGAAGCAAAAGTAATTATTATAACAAAGTAGCTGTGTTAGATTGCATTATTTATTCTACAAGTATATGTTACTAATCCAAGAAGGGCAGTCATGCAGGAAGATAGGATCACATCCCATAAAACAATCTTTGGTAGGTATGTAAATTGAAATTAAAAACCATTAAAAACACGTCTAAATAACGAAACAAAATGGTATTACTATCACAGATCATCTAGTATAGATTACAAGTAGTTCATTGTCATCGCACGTTACTTCCAAGAGATAGTAAACCTTTTAAAGGTTTGAGGCAAAGGGATGGAATTAGTTTATATTTCAAAAAGATCTTGGGGACCCTGCCAGACCACATTATTCAAATGGAGTGGGGGGTGTTGAAGAGGAGAAACTCATCTTCCACTTATCTGATTTCGAACCCTGGTTCATCCAGTATGTAGTCTAGATGATAGCAAACTGCATAGTCACCATCATGAGCACTTCTGATTTAGCACATAACATTATATGTTTGTTGTTGATTTTGCTATATCGTTTGTAGCCTTTATTCCGCCCACTGACTCACCTTCTTTATCTCTCTTTTCTCGCCAATCATGTACAGTCCGTACTTCCCATGTAGCTTCGTAATTAGCATGACGGTACTTACAAGTTGCCTGGGCTAACAGTCTCGGTGCCTCAATAAGCATGATATAAGTTGACATGTGCATACTCGTATAGCAAGCACATAGAATTTATTTTTCTCTGTAATAAATTCATTCTAGGATGTATCCATACTTTACGTTTTGTACTGGAGAGTGATTTTAACAGAAGTTGTATTAGATGCTAGTTGGTCTAGGCTGATGTAAGTTGCTGTATATGTAAATACAGAACCAAAAGTGTTGTACTGATATGTTTATTTTTCATTGGACAGTAGGATACATTCATAATATAAACAGGTGTTGTTAAATGCTTTAGAAATTTGTCAGAATTCAAATACTTTAAAAACGCATCAAAGTCGTATGACAAGTTCAGAGCAGATTTGATTTATGGAATGCTTAGTAACATTCAGTTCACAAACTTCTGTCTTCCCATTTGCTGTCTTAAAACGTGAATATTAAAACTACATAAAAATGTCATTTTACATGTAGTTTTGTTTGAGTATAAAATATGTCCTGTGACACTGAAGAAAGAGAATATATGGCTTGAAGTGTGAAGAAGTGACAGCAGCTTGCAAAATTTGCTTAACTTGGAGCTTTATATCTTCTTGCAATGATCCAATCAAGGGAGTATAAATAGAGGGTGGGGGAACACAGCACACACAAATGAGCTCAGAAATGTGTAAAACTTTCCACTGGAAAACCTGAAGATATCAGAACTGTAAGAAGACCTGAATATAGAAATAGGATGGGAAGGTGTAGAGCTGTAAGTAGGTTCCAGTGGTGATGCTTTTGCTGAAGATACTTCCAAGTTTCATGAATGGTTGGGAATTTGTTAGTCACGAAGAACTGTGCTCCATGGAGTTAGGGCAAGTATGGACACCATGTCTGGAATCAGATAATTTTAAAGCTGGAGCAACATGTTTAACTATAACAGTAGCCCTTATCTACCTAACTTCAGGCATTAACCCTTACCCTTCTAATGTGGAGAATAGGGTGAACTAATAATGCCAGCAAATGGCAGATGGGATTTAACTCTGTGTTTAAAGGGTTAAATCCTAGATGACAATACACATTCTTCAAACAGAGATGGTATTTACAGCTGAACTGAGGGCAGCATAATAAGCACCATCTGTTACAGGTTAGTGTACCAATTTAATTTCTACTGAATTACTGTGTGAAGGTATTATGCTTGCAGTTTGGTGTATACAGAGTGTGTAATCAAAGAGGTCTATTAGAGGTTAATTAAAAATCAGATAGCAGCCTTACTTATGTCCATCTATGTTCTACTTTTATTTCAAATACCGATTCTATAGATTGTGTGTGCCATCCAGCATAACTTGTAGGTTGATCTACAGGAACAGAAGCAATGGAACATTGATGATGATGGTGATGATTTACTAGGACTGAACAATTTTAACTAATCAAGAAACACAGCATATTAGGATTGATATTACATTAGTTGACAATATAAAAAATGTGTGTAATTTATATAGCAGTCTCTAGAACCGAAAATGTGGAAAAGTTATGTTACATGTCCAGAAGTACATTAAATTGGCATATAAAGTTAGTTGACAATGACATTGGACTAGATGATGACAGTATTCACCAGTAGTCAATTCAGCAACTGGATATCATTTTTTTTTTATTTTCATGTAATAAATGATTGATGTTGGGCCGACTGAAGTGATTCCATTCAGTTGAATATTATTTCAAAAGTATCGTCCTATGTTATCGATTCAGCGTGTATTGTCATTTGTTTAGTTCATATATCGTCCGATAGATGCTGCAGAATTCAAGCGTTTTATAGTTTTTTACATATTCCGATCCCGGGGCCGGGTTTAGGCTGTTTCTGCTAGCTCTGATCCGTGGTTGCTTTGGCAGCCATTCGCCGCCGTACTAGCAATCAGTTGCGAGGTGGAAGTCGCTGTGCGTGGTTGTATATGGAAGTAGTAGTGTTCGTGGCGAGCAATTTAATTTCCGTAACCGTTCAGTATTGCTGTGAGTGGTAGTGTGCTTAGGTGAAGCCAGCAATATGGATACTGGCGGTGGAAATGCTGGATCATCAGATGCCGCAAAAACAAATCCAAATTCTACTTCTGAAACTTCTCAGCATTCGGGGTGTGGCTGTACTTCAGGAACAACCATTACTGTTCGCGTCACGCCAACAACAGGGGGCCAGTTCGATCTTCAAGTCGCAAAAACGGAAAGTGTTGAAAACTTGAAGAAACTAATATCCAAGAAACTTAAAATGCCCAAAGAACGGATATGTTTGCTACATAGGGACAGGTGAGTGAAGTGTTCTAATAATTTTCAGTTGGAAACACGAAACCGTGGGTCGTAAATGTAAACGAAGTGCAGTGTGGCAACGCTGAAGTCTGTATCAGCTGTGATGACGTAGTCGAAGCAAGCAGCGGTACGTAATATAAAATGGCTGAATGTGAATTGGAAATCGCTGAAGAGTTTTGAAATTATGGAGTACCGAGAAATAGGCATCTCTTTTATATT
>Ga0209755_10006539_pt1 | contig 12856 bp, 14 predicted proteins | sample TergutCo191P1_FD_187301 | JGI IMG/M metagenome (GOLD analysis project Ga0209755, IMG submission 187301) | Cornitermes sp. P1 segment gut microbial communities from Petit-Saut dam, French Guiana - Co191P1 (SPAdes) (version 2) | ecosystem: Host-associated > Arthropoda: Insects > Digestive system... | reverse complement strand
TCGTTTATGCGCGCGAGATTCCCCTGCGGTAAACAGCTAAGAGAAAGTTTAAGTTCCAAAGAAGGTATCAGCGCCGCAAGTGAAGTATTGCCGCATCTTTCGCCGAAGCCTACAAGCGTACCCTGCACATGTGTGCATCCTGCCTGAACAGCGGCAATAGAATCCGCAATAGCCAAGCCGCAGTCGTTATGCGCATGTATTCCCAATGACGCGTTTGGAAAAGCATTTTTTATTTCTTTTACAGCGGCAGTAATTTTATCGGGGAATGTTCCGCCGTTTGTATCACATAACACAATGCGATCGGCTCCTGCATCCAAAGCGGCTTTAATTGTACTCATTGCATAAGTTGAATTTGCCGTCCAGCCGTCAAAAAAATGTTCCGCATCGTATAAAACCAATCGTCCTTCGGATTTTAAAAAAGCGACAGTTTCGCTAATCATGGCAAGATTTTCTTCTGGTGGAACCTGAAGCACTTGGTTTACATGCAAGTCCCAGCTCTTGCCAAAGATAACAATGCCTTCGGTTCCCGCATCAAGAAGAGAGCGAAGCAGATTATCGCTGCCAACTTTTGTATTCTTTTTTCTTGTTGAACCAAATGCGCAAATTTTTGAGTTTTTTAATTTAAGCGAAGATGCTTGTTTAAAAAACTCCAAATCTTTTGGATTACTGCCGGGGTTTCCCGCTTCTATCCAGGCAACACCGAGTTCATCCAGCGTTTCTGTCACAGCGAGTTTATCGCGCATTGAGAAAGTGATTCCCTCGCCCTGAGCGCCGTCGCGTAAAGTGGTATCTAATATTTCTATATCAAATTTCATAATATTTATTTTTTATTATAATCTTTATCACATCTTTATCAATAGAAAAGAAGATTTTTATTACCACTTTTTATAGAAAAATGATACAATTAATAATGATTTGCTGTATCGGCGAGGCCGTCATCGATATGTTTCATAAACAAGACTCGGTTAGCGGCGAGATTTTTATACCGCTTCCCGGCGGATGTTGCTACAATATGTCGATTGCAATTGCGAGGCTCGGCGTTTGTGCTGCGTTTTTAGGAAGAATATCATCTAATTTTTTTGGCGATATTCAAGTTGAACGGCTGCAGAAAAACAATGTGCAGACAAATCTTATTCTGCGCCGCGATGAAAACCCAATTTTGGCATTTATTAAAACAGAAGACGGCAAACAGCCGCAGTACGCTTTTTACGAAGAAGGTACTGTCGACCGTCTGCTTTCGCCAGAGGAACTTAAAATCTGCCTGCAGAACACGCAGGCTTCAGAAATTTCCTGCGTTGTTTTTGGTTCTGTTTCCATGTCGATGGAACCAATCGCAACAACAATAGAAAGTTTTATTACAGAGGTCTGGCATCCTGCAGAAAAAGTAATTGCCTTCGATCCTAATATACGCCCATTCATGATCAAAGACCGTAATGAATACATGAAGCGCTTAACCCAATGGGCTTCTCTTTGCACCATCGCAAAAATTTCAAGCGAAGACTTTGAATTTATTTTCCCGGGCGCTTCTGCGCAGGACGCTCTTCAAAAAATGATAGACTTGGGAACACGCCTTGCGATTATCACGCTTGGCGCTGACGGTGCGTCTGCCCTTCTTCGCAAGGACGATAAAACTGTAATAAAGGTAAGTACCGCAGGCTTTCCAATAGAAAAAATCGCCGACACAGTAGGAGCGGGCGACACCTTCCTTGGCGCATTTTTATCCTGGCTGGAACTTCATGGCAAAATGTCACATAATGCGATTGCAAACATGAGCGAAGAAGACTTACACCAAGCGCTTACTTTTGCCAACAAAGCAGCCGCAATAGTCTGCACTCGAACAGGCGCGGAACCTCCATGGATGTCGGAAATTGGATAAGATTAAAGAGAAGAATTTAACGCCCAATGCCCACAAGCATCAGGCGCTGTTATAACGATATTAATTACTGTCTATTAAAAGCATCTTGTATACGGCTTTTAGTATAATGAGCATTTTGACCTATCGTACAAGCAACATGGCCGACAATCCATTCTCTTTGATAAAAGAAAATTTCTATGAAAGCTGGTCCCTGTCCAAATCTTAATTTATGACTAGATTGATCATGATTTAAATCAATTAATACATAATCTAAAGTAACCGGGTCTTGGTCTTTATAGGTAACAATACAGGTATTTTCTTTAATTTCAAATTTTTCTATTGGATCTCCAATATTAGATACATAAACTCCTTGATTAAAATATGGCATTGACACATCAGTTGCATTACCTGCCTTAACATCCCAAATTGTAAATGCAAAATTTCCTACTCTAGTAATACCTTCTTCAGCTCTGGCATGAAATGCTACACTTGTAATTTTTTGTTTGTCAAATACGACTTGAGTACCCCAATTCTCCTGCCTAAGCCATGAATAAGGAATTATTATCTCCATTTCCTGATCTTTTATTGTAGCAAACCTTATCTGGAAATGACTATGATCCTTAATATCTGATGTCTTTATCTCAATTTTATATTTTTTCCCATCGCCTTTAACTTTAAATTTAATAGCATCTGCTGATTTTAACGAGGTCAATGTTTCGGCATTTGGCTCTCCTTCTGCTACAGCCATGCCCCATCCCTGACCGGGTACTAAAGCAACATTACCGGAAACATCAAGTTTTTCTCCATTTGCAGCTATTGAAATAGTTGATGTTCCTTTATCATCTTTATCGGTATATGTTCCCCATTTCCAGTTACCGACAGTAACGCCGTCATCGCCTTTGTCCTCGTCACAAGCGGTTAACCCAAGCCCAACTATTGCTAAAATAGCAATAATTCCTACAACCCACGCTAATTGCGCAGCAAAAGCAGCGCGCGTCTTTTTTGTCTTTTTCATACATAACTCCTAAAAAAAATTTTAACCCATACGGGCTATGTATGAATCTGTACCCTTTCAAAAACCTTGTCATGAGTAGTCGCGCACAAAAACCCGTGCGTAAATTACGTGTATACAAAAGTATACAGTTGATGTCGCCAGATTAAAAATATTGACAATACTACTTTTAAATAGTATATAAAATTAATGATTGCGTATCCTGCTAAGTTTGAAAAAGTCGCGGAAGGCGGCTATGTTGTGGAATTTATCGATATTCCCTCATGTGTTACAGAAGGTGACACACTAGAAGAAAATGTTTTTAACCGTCAGTTTATATCTTTATAATTTCAACTTAATCAGTAAAGACTGTTACAAAATTAACTGAGTTTTGGAACATGCTCAGTATTCCAAAGATAATGTCTTCTCACTTTAAATCTCTGAACATTAAAAGGTTTTAATCCAAAAGTTTCTTTAACCATGTTAATTATTCCAGAATCATCTATAACACAATCTTCTCCAATGAAAATTTGAAACAATTTATCTGCATAAAAAATTCGTCCGCGAGGCTGATCCCTTGGCATATCGTATAATGCATGAATTCCAATAGGCTCAACCATATCATTCCTTGTCAATTCAAAGGGCTGCAATTTTTGTTCTCCTTTAACATCAATTATTTCTGTATAATCTTTGGAGAACCAAAATATACCTATCCTGGCATCATGAACTTCATTTATAATTTTCTTAAATATTTTATCCATATCTTTTTTTCATATAGATTACCGCAAAAAAAGCACAAAGAATTAAAAACCAACTCTTTGTGCTTTTTGTATTAGAATTTAAAAAATTATTTTGGCGGCTGTGCTTAAAGCGTTAATCCAGTCAAAATCACCTGATGATGTACTTGCTACAGCGGCTGCGGCAGGGCTGCCTGATTTATATGCTTCGTGGCGGGCTTTTGATTCAGCCTGTACCTGCGCTGTGGTTACGTTTATTTTTGCCATTTCACGTTCATGCGCATTGGATGCCGCCTGATAACGCAGATCTATGACTTGTTTAAATTCAGTGTCGCTCATTTCTCTTTCACGTTTTGAAACAGCGTCAATTTCAGCGTAAGCGTTAGCGATATTTCTTTGCGCTTGAGTATCTGGGATTTTACCAATAACATCATTTACATATTTGCGCACAAGCTGAGTCCAGATACCTTCGTCCATTGACCATATCACATAATAAATATATTCCCTGCGTTTAACGCCTGAAGGTTCTGTTGTCTCAACCAACTGCCAGAAATCGGCAACTCTTTGATTCCCTGTAATATTAATCTTTGTGGCTGTTGTAATTTCTTCGACAATTTCCATCTGCCCCTGATTCAATGTCTGCGCAGCCGATGTTACTACATACTGTTTAAGTTCATTGGCAATTTGCGCAGCAAAAACCAATCCTGCAGATACTCTGGCTTCTTCCCTGTTGGCGCGCTGTGCGATACTGTACTTAACGCGCGCGGATGGGTTAATACTGAATTCCTGTTTAACAAACTGGGTATTGCCTTTTACAAGAGGTTTTAACCATGATGGAACAGATTCCTCTCCAAGGTTTCTGTTACTCCAGTCCACTACCGTTGACGCATAACCCTTTGTATCAACATTGGCGGCATTCTGTTCGCGCTTAATTTCATGCTGGTTCGGCGTTTTGGGTGCTCCTGTGCACCCTGCAATTACGATTACCGCAAAACATACAGCGGCAAATAGCGTAAAAGCTAAAAACATTTTCTTCTTCATTCAATTACTCCTTTTCAAAAATATTAAAAGGGAAAATCCCTTTGTCTAAAAATTATTTTCCTATCAGCGATTTTTGATGTTTTTCCAGTTCAACCGCAAATGATTTTTCCAGCTCTCCCGCAAGAGCCGTGTAAGCGCGGCGTTTAGCCAGATCGGGGTTCATCGCGCCGCTTCTTTCTCCCTGCACTTTAAAGGAAAAAAGCGAGCCCTTTTGTACGCTGACGGTCATTGTCAGCGCAGGGTAATAGAATTGCCCTGCGTCAAGTTTTTGCGCGCCTTCTTCTACCTGAATAACAACGCGAGTCTGAGTGTTTGCGCGGCTTGGTTCAACAGAAAAACCATAAGCGCCAACCGCTCTTACCGCCGCCTGATATACTATTTTGTCAAAATCCACAGGACATTCGATAAACATGCGGGACTTTTCGCGGACATCAAACCTTTTTTGCATAATAGCGCTCAAAGATTTGTCTGCGTCAGCAAAAAGCATATTTGCTTTACCGGGATTTAAAACCTGCGAAAAAAGACGCGCTCCTGAATACTCCGCGCCGCCCTCGTAAGCCAATGCATTGCCATAGCGCAGAAAAGCGTTAAACGGCTCTTTTTCTTCATCCGCCGCTCGGATTAAATTTAAAAGCGCATCTGACTGTCTCTTTGCGTTAGGTTCGTATAAATCCCATGCTTCATTACGATTTATATAAACTATTGTTTCCCATTGTTTTGCCTTCTTGTTATGCCAAGGGTCTTGCGCATAACGCATTGCCGTTATCTTCATTTGGGTTTCTATTACCGTGTTGTCTATGGTCTGCCTTTCAACGTTTACAGCGTCATTCCGGGTTGTATACACAGCGCGGCTTGACTGTTCTGCGGTAATCTGCGAAAGAAAATACTGAGAGATAACAGCAGCGGCTCTTGTTTCCGCCTCGCGCCTTGTAGCTCCCTCTCCTCTGGCTGTAACAAACTGAGCATTTGGATAAACTTCTTCCAGGTTCAATACCCATTGCGGCTGTCCTTTATCAGAACCGCCAGCAGCAAAGGAGAACTGGGTAATGATCAGGAAGAGGATTGTGAAAATTATATTATATTTCATTTTTCTTTAATCCTAAGTTATTCCACTTATTCTTAAAAAGTTTTTCTTTTTCTTCTGTCTTAAAGATAAATTTACAAACACCTTTTTTTCCTGAATTGTTTGGGTGTTCTCTTATATACTCATCATCAGCAGCTTTCACAATTTTCCTGACATCCGAACTGGGAACAATATAAAAATCAGGTATATTACTTTTTTTCGTATTCAGATTAACAAAAATAAAAACAAGATCTTTACTTGTTTTTTTAAGTATAGGACATGGCCAGCCAGGTTTTGGACCATTACATGTTTTAACTTGAATCGCCTTTGCGTAAAGTCCGTTAGAAACGAGTATATCAATGCCGGGAGTGTTTTTCAGAGTTAAAGCGGCAGAGTAACCTATTTCACTGAGTTTAGCTGCAACAAGAAATTCACCCCTGTTACCAGTTTGATTATTTTTTCTGCTCATATTAATTTCTTACCTTGGCGCAAATTTATAAATTCTACCGTTTTCGCTTTTTTGAACATAATAACCTGCTTTTCGTTCGTTATCAGTATAACGTCTTACAATGCTGAAATAAGATGGAAATGAAGTTGGTTCTTGTGTCCTAACATTTGCTCCAATAGACATATATTCAAAATATTCTCTTCCTTGGTTCTTTCGAGGAAAACTAGAACAAGATGTAACACTACTTGGTAAAATTAGATAACCACACCTATATGTAAATTGATATAAAACCCCAAAAACATGATTGCTAAGCAGCCTATCAGCATCAGATGAATTATAAGAACCAATATTAGTAACGCCATGATGGACAATAGTAATTAAATTTTGCAATGATAACTCATCTAAACGACTTCGTATTCTCCAGTAAGTTACAGAATTTTCATTGTTTCTTGGATAATTAGTATAGTAATATTTTATTCTATCATCGTAAAAATGCAATACATTCGTTTGTAATCCGCTTGCGTTGGGTATTATATTTATATTTCTTTGCCTTGCCGCTGTTTCAGCAGGCTGTCCGTCTATGCGTGTTATTTTTATAGTTAAATTATCAGTTATTGCATCAGGATTGGCATTGGGAAAAATAACACTCATATCTCCAGAAAGCGGAAGAGCATAATTAATGTTTTCAAATAATTTAGTAGTTTCATTCAAATGTTCAATTACAAAAAAACCATAGGGAAATCCAACGATTCTTTTTGCGTTAATACTCTTGCCTTCAGAATTTAAAATTTCTACTTCAACTGTTAATCCATTTATCCGATCAACAAATGGGTTTATCGCGGAAATACTTACTTCCGGCCATTTATCAAGTTTCCACACTTCTGCTCTTTTTGTAGCCATAAGCCCTTGTCTCACTGTTTTTACTACCTGATCTATCGTATTATGCCAAGCAGCGTCAGTATATAAACCTAAATTAAAAGACAGAGATACCGTTCTTTTTTCATAATCTATTTCTCCCTGTTTAATATCTGTTGAATAAACCAGACTGTAAGGCGGAGGATTTTTTAAATAATTTACATAGTTTACATAAAACTCCTCGCACTCCTTTAGTCTTGCTACCCACTGATCGCGCCACTGTAAATCGTTACGCACATTTGCTCCTATGTTTCCGCTTGTTACATTTGCGGTAAGGATATTAAGGCGGCTTGCCGCTTCGGCAAGACTTGGATCGTAACTTGCCGATTGCATAAAGTAAGACAGAGCCTCTACTGTTGTTCCCTGTCTCTGCGAAGCAATACCCTGCGCAAGAGCCGTTTGCGCGGCAACATCTTTTTTGCTTGCCGCGGCGGACAATTCTGTTTTTGAGCGTTCCGTAAGTTCCACTCCAAGCTTGGGCAAAATATCAAGCGAGGCTAAATTGATACTTGTAAAATTGTCCATATCCGCGATGTTTGAGTTTGCCGTATATGAGGCTACCGTAGTGCCTCCCTTGGTTTCCGAGATATTTATCTGCAAGGCAAATCCGGCGGTAGTTCTTGTAATAGTGCCCTGCATGATTAAATCTGCCTGTGTTATTTTTCCAAGCTGGATTACGTCGGTACTGTCCGCGTAAATGCCGCTTTCAGTTTCCGAAACTGCCTTTTCCAGACTCTGTCTGTCTAATACTTTAAACGCCGAATAGGTGCTCATGTTCGTTACAAATCGTCCCTGTACAACAGATGAAATATAGCCAAGCTCTTTTGTTAAACCGTTTCCTTTTAGCTCCATTATTGTAAGCGTTTTACCGCTGCCGCCGTCTCCTGTAAAAAACGGTGAGGCAGGTCTTGCGGGTTGCGGCGCGGGAGCCGGTTGTGCGGCAGGCGCTTGTTGCACGGCATTTTTTGACGGTTTTGGTTCTTTTGCCGGTTTACGCTGCGCGTATAATACTCCGCCTGCTACAAACAAGATTAGCGCTAGAGCAATCATTTTTTTAAGCATTTTATTCACTTTTTTCCCTCGATAAAAAATATTTTCTCTGTCAAACAGACAGTTTTAACCGGCTTAATTCACATCAAAACTGTAAAAAAGCCGATCAACCCGAATTATCATATATGAGGTAAAAATTTGTCATGAGTATCTATTCACGGTTTTCCGTGAATTTATGGCAAGTATACAGTGAGCTAAAAAGACACAGAGGAGGAAGATCAACCACGGAGTACACGGAGTTTCACGGAGGAGGAAGAGAAGAATTTAACCACGGAGTAACACGGAGTTTATGGGCGTGCTTACTAAGTACCGATTAATTCGTTATTATATATTTTAGAAGGTGATATTTTATGGAATACGAAAAGTTATCAGATAAAATAATAAAATGCGCAATGGATGTTCATACGGCTTTAGGTCCAGGATTACTGGAAAGCGCATACAAAGAATGTTTATTTTATAAATTATGTAAAGAAGGAATACCTGTAGAAAAGGAAAAACAGCTGCCTTTAATTTTTGAAGGAGTAAATCTTGATTGCGGATACAGAATTGATCTATTGGTCGATAATAGTATTGTAATTGAAATAAAAAGCGTAAAAAAAATCGAAGATGTTCATTTAGCTCAAATGCTCACATATTTAAAACTAGGTAAATTCAAAGTAGGTTTATTATTGAATTTTAATGTAACCTCATTAAAAGATGGTATTAAACGTGTAGTTAATTAAACTTTCTTCCTCCGTGTTACTCCGTGCCCTCCGTGGTTTAACTCTTCTCTTCTTCCTCTTCTTCCGTGAAGCTCCGGTGGTTAAATTCTTCTCTTAATGATTACAATAAGGTAACTTTTCACGTTGAAGAGAAAACGGAGGTGTTTACGAGGCTTTTTTAGGTATCGTCGCTATCCAGCTTGGTAGAAAAAATTCAAGTGAGGATCTAGATAAATTTCTAAAATGTAATTGATTTAAAAATTCTACTTTAAAGTACTCCTCATTCTTGTGTAATATCATTTCTGCAGATTGTGAATGAAGGGCTATGTTCACAAGAGAATAGGAAAAATATTCGTTGTAATATGCGATAATGTAAGATTCCGGATAGAGCCCATCATTCCCTTTTCGATCAAGATGGAATGGTTTCAAAACTGAAAACCAATATAATAAAACAGAAGCTTGTCTATGAAGATATGGGCTGCTTGAAGGAATTAAAAATCCAAAATGCCCACTTTCCGAAACAATTCGCTCAACTTCATCTCGTAATTCCGAATTAAATCCAGTAATGTTTTCTAGATTTTCCAATCTTGCCTTTATACGACGGAACCCAAATATATCCCTAGAATATCGAGAAACCACACCACGAAGAGCATTATAATCTATCCGTGGTGTGCATTTACTGAAAGCATTGTTTTTAACAACCATTTTTGTGTAAAGTTTATCAGACATATCCGCTATTTTTTTAACAACTGTGTCTAAATCTCTACGTTTAAATTGATTGTTTTCAAAAACATATTTGTTTCCAATTTGCTCAAAAATTGCATCTTGAAATAACGCCAAATAACATTCTATAGGATTTGCAAAAGTAGAATCAAAGGTGCTCATTTTTCTCCTATAACCCTAACCCTGAAAACAACTCATCTAGAAACCGATCCGCATACTCATCAAGCGAATCATTGCAAACAGGGCAATCGACGGACAGATTGTCGTTTGGATTTTCCCTTGTCCGCTCATAAATACCCGATGCATCATCATTTAAGCTAAAATTTAATTCATTAAAATACGTCATACCTCAATAGCCTCCTAATTGATTACCACTCCATGATCTGTAAATCCACAGCTTTAACAAAGCCATACCTTAATTATCGGTTTGCTTTACTTCCTGCGAAATTGTCAGTTATCCACTATTTTCTTAAACAAGAAAGGAAGAGGGCACACCACTGCCGTCAGTGTGGACCCCCAAAGGCATTGAATACTCTTCATTCTCCCCCCCAGTTTCTGAAAAGCTTTCTACTATAATAATAACATAAAAACCACATTTTATGTAAGGTTTTATCAAGTATTTTTTATGTTTTTTTGAAAAAATATCCCAAAAAATCGGTCTAGACCGACTTTCCTCCCCTCACTCCACCTTCGTAATAGCGCAGTGAACCCTGCCAATTATTTGAATGTCCTGGCCCTCTTCAGGCTCCTCCCGAGGAGGGTACTTGGGATTATCCGAAATAATGATTAATTTGCCCGAGGTATGGGTTTTCATTTTACCCCAAAATTACGAAACAGGCAACAAATCGCCCAAATTCACCCCACAGACCTCACAAAAATACCCCTATTTGGAGATAATTTGGAGGGTTCCATTCGCTTGATTTTGCAAAAAGGAAAAAACAACACGCAAAAAGCAAAAAAGGGCTGTTTACGGGGCTTTTTGAGGATTTAAGGTTTTATTTATTCTGTGTGTTCTCATCCGGTGCTTGTAATGCAACAAAAACCATTAATAACAAAGTTTACATAATTTATAAAATAAACATTCTTTGTATGCGCTTTCCAGCAATCCTGGACCTAAAGCTGTATGAACATCCATTGCGCATTTTATTATTTTATCTGATAACTTTTCGTATTCCATAAAATATCACCTTCTAAAATATATAATAACGAATTAATCGGTACTTAGTAAGCACGCCCATAAACTCCGTGTAACTCCGTGCCCTCCGTGGTTAAATTCTTCTCTTCTTCCTCTTCTTCCTCCGAAGTTCCTACAATCTTTCCAGTTTCTGCCGCGACTTTATTCCTGTCTTGTCAATAACACACGATAAAATATTTTGAACTGTGCGGATACTTATGCCAAGTTTTGCGGCAATCTCATTATTCGATAATCCGTTTTTTACAAGAGTAAGAATCTCCGCTTCGCGTTTTGTCAGCATGCTTGAATAATTTGTTACTGCGTTAAGTTTCATTTGCGCGGATTCATCAATGCAGACAATGCCGCTAAGCGCGTTAAGGATCGCGGCTTCCAATTCCTGTTTGTTGCGGCGTTTTGTTATGTAAACCTTCGCCCCAAGACTCATGGCAGCGCTGACATGACCGAAATCATCAAAAGCAGTATAGACAGCAAATACAGGCGGTTTTATTTTTTGCTCACGCACCCAATGGATTATATCGAGCCCCCAGCCGTCCTCAAGCTGAACATCCAGAAGCAAAACATCTATGCCGTTCATACCGGAAATTTTTGTCTTTGTTTCGGCAAGAGACGGAGCGGTTCCCAAAACATTCCATCTGCCTGAATCTGAGAAATATAAAGCAAGACTTTCCATCACAATCGGGTGATCTTCCTGTAATTAATCATAAAGAATGACAATATCAAAATAGAGCCATGTTTCAGCTATTTTATTATGTAGTATAGAGTTATATCGTTAGAGAAGCTTTTCAACATGATTATTCAAAGGGTATAAAAAGAGCTATAAACACCCTTTAGAAGCCGCTTTTAAGCCTGTTTTGTTCCCAAAACCGTTACCAGAAATATTAACCAGATTTTTTTAATAATTCTTCTGCTTCTTGCATATGTTTTTCAACAGCTTCTGGATATTTCTCCTTTAAGGCATCCAAAAGTAAATTCCCCTCAAATTTTGGATCAATCGCAATAGCAAGAGCTTGAATAAAGGGAACTTTAAAACCTCCACAAAAACCTTTTATTACATAATCAGGCGGTAAAAGGTTTTTATTAATAAAATAATTTACATCTTTTTTTGTAAAAATCATATTTCCCCCTTTGTAAATATATAACCATAGTTTGGAGCATTTTCAGCCATCCATTCATTTCGAAGATCAATAATTTCTTTCATTACCTTGTTTCTATCAATTGCTGCCGCACTTCCACCATTTTTAAAAGCTCGTTCCTGACCTCTTTTAATAAGAATATTAGTATCGTCAAAGCCTTCTTTTATCATAGCCTCGGCAAGAGTTTTATCCAATTTACCTGTACCCCGTTCTAATTGAACAAAATGTCCTTTTCGAGTAATTGCTCTTACTCTATAGCCGTCACCTTTAATAAATGTATCTATATCTCCAACAGAAAAAGCCGTGCCAGCTATAGGATGATAATCTGTAGGATGATTATGTGTAGAAATATTATTTTTAACAAAAGATAAAGGAAAATCAACTTCATGATTTTTTCCAACAGCTTTATGAAGAACCTTGCCGTCCTTATTAATAAAAGCAGCCTCCTCGTGATTTTTATGCATTATAGAAGATTCGAATTCGTGTAATGCCTCCGCAATTTTATCTTCGTTAATAATAACATTTTTCTTTTTATTTGGCAAAATTTCTGATTTTACTTGCTGGAATTCTTCGTAAATACCGTACTCTTTAGCTCTTTTTCGCATACTGTCGGTTAAATCCCACCAGTCTTTCTCCAACGGATTTCCACCAAACCCTTTCATCGGCTTAAACTGCATATCCTGAATTGAAGGTTTTTCTATTTCTGCGCCTGCTTCAATCTCACTTTTTGATACTGCCTGCAAGCCTGTCCTGCATTGAAAATGATATGGAGGAAAACCTATAGAATTCCAGAAAGGATGATCTGAAGCCATTGCGATTGAAGTTTTTCCGCCATGCACAAGCGCGCGGCAAATATCCGATGTGCGGCTGTCTTCGACAACCATTAAGCGCCATGCAGGCGGCGGATTATTGCGGTACTGCATCAGTTTTCCGGCTGTGTATGCGGTCTGCGTGTTTGTGCGAAAAACATTTTCCCAATAGCCGGGTCTGAATTGAAAAGCGCC
>Ga0209755_10006538_pt1 | contig 12856 bp, 15 predicted proteins | sample TergutCo191P1_FD_187301 | JGI IMG/M metagenome (GOLD analysis project Ga0209755, IMG submission 187301) | Cornitermes sp. P1 segment gut microbial communities from Petit-Saut dam, French Guiana - Co191P1 (SPAdes) (version 2) | ecosystem: Host-associated > Arthropoda: Insects > Digestive system... | reverse complement strand
GAATTCCCCGGCCCTTTGAACCACATTCGTCAGCCTTACCACGACGTTCGTCAATGCCGGCAGTAATTTAACCGTCAGTTCCTGCGTCATGTTTTGCACGGTTGTCCTAAGCCTGAACATGGCGTCGTTGAACGCCATGGCGTGTTCGGCGTTTTCGTTGGACACTATGCCAAGCTGCCGGGCTTCCTCGCGCAGCGCGTTCAAACCCTCGGCCCCGTTCTGCGCCGCGAGCACCATCTGCGCCCCGTTCCGCCCGAAGGCGGCCATCGCCAGTTCCGCCGCCTTGAATTCGTTCGGTGCCCTGTGGATCGCGTCCATCAGGAGCGTGAAGGCCTCCTCGTTGTTTTCCACGGCCTGAAGCTGTTTCAATAATTCGTTATAATTGTTTTCAAGAAAATTAGTCAGCTGCCCGGTTTCGTTCCTCACGTCGATAATCGACCTGTTGAGGCGGTTGAGCATGTACTCGCCGTTTTCTATGCCTTGCATACGCATTGCGTAATCAAGCTCCTGGAACGTTTCGGTCGTCATGCCGACGGTACGGGCCGCGTTTGCCAGGCCGTTTGCAAGGTTTGCGTTTCGTTTCGTCAAGGCTATTACGCCGGTGACAAGGCCGGCAACCGCGACGGCGGAGGCCTTCAGCGCTTTTTTCGCCGCCTTCACCGCCCTGGTCTTCCTTTCCTGCGCCTTCCTGCTTGCGTCAAGCCTTCCCTGCAACGCCTCCTGCTCCCCCCTCAGCCGCCTGACCTGCTCGCTTTGCGGCGCCAGCCCCCCGTTTATGAGCCTTTGGATTTCCCTGTCGTAATTGGCGACCGACCGGGTTAGCGCCTCCTTCTCCCCCTTCGTCGCCGTTATGGCGGTCTGCAGCCGTCTCTGTTTCTGGGTGAATTCGTCGAGGGTTGCATCGTTTGTCCTTTTCGCGAACTTCTCAAACTCCTCGCGGAGCCCCTCGGAGCTGTTCGCCAGGTCCTCGAAGGATTTCTGCGCCTGGGAAACGTTGGCCCTGACCCTCATCGTTATATCCGCCATACACGGCCTCCTCTTTTATTTGGCGTTGCCCCGCGACAGCCGCCAGTTCTCGTGCTCCCTTTCGATGCCCGAAAGCATCCTGTGCAGCTCAACCATCCATTCCGGCATATCGACCCAGTTCTTGTAAGGGATACCAAACGCCCTGTTGTTCTCGTAAATGTTGATGTAATAGAAAACGTCATCCGTCAGGTACCCCCCTATCTTCCTGCTGCTTATGGGCCTGGGCTCCCCGAACACCACGACCGGGTATGGTTCCCCCCCGTCGGCCAAGTCCCCATGGGGTACCGCAGAAGCTTCCCCCCTGCGGTACCCCATGCAGTACAGCTTGAAGCCTAGCCCAATTTTTTTTATCCTCCGCCTTGAATTTGTCGCCCTGCCTGGCGTACTCGTAGGCCTCCAGGCCTATCGCGAACGCCGCCTCCCCCGGAAGGTGCAGGAAGAAATCGTCCACGGTTTTTATGTCGTTCCCGTCGTAATCTAGGTCCTCCACCCGCTCAACGCACTCGTAGAAGAACCTTGGGAGGTCCACCCGTTCGGCGGCTATGTTGTCAACCATGGTCGCTATCACGCGATCAATCAGGGCCTTCTTCGCCAGCCCGCCGCCGCCGTCGAGGTTTTTCATGAAGTCCGACTCCAGGACGGCCTTCTTGTCCGCAAGCGGGAATGCCTCGTCCGGCAGCGGGAACCTGGAGAAGACGATCCTTCCCGGCGCGTCCGTGTCCATGTTGCCGTAGGCCCTGAAGACATAGTCCTTCGATTTCCGTTTTATGGATTTCAATACCATCGTGTACCCCCTATCCGGCTACGCCGGCATCCTGTAGATTACGGGGGTCCCGTAGCCCAGCGTGAAGGAGATTTCCAGCGACTGCGGGTCCGTGTTCTCAAGCGAGACCGACGTGGAGACCAGGACCACCGGCGCGAAAAGCCAGTTGGATATCTGGCCGGGTTTCGCGTCCGTGTTCAGGCACACGTGCAGGTAGGCGTGGTTGTCGTCCCTCTCGTTCACGGTATAGGATCCCCCCCCGGAGTCGTCTATAATCGCCACGAACTTGTTGAGGATGTCGGCGTTTACCGCCACGAAATCCTCCGTTTCCTGGTCGTACTGCCACAGGCCGCTGAGGCTGCCGCTCAGGCCCGTCACGCCGTCCGAGATTTGGGCGCCGGGGAAGCAGTCGGTGCTGGCGTCGACGGCGGAGGTCGAAAGCTCGAAGCTCAGGCTCGTCTTGCAGAACCTGTCATCCTCGATCAGCTGGAGCCTGTCGGCCGCCTTTAGGGTAATCTGCTGGCCCGTCCTGGGGCTTACGAATATCACGCCCGTCGGGACGGGTATGTCGCTGTCCTCGGCCTTGTCCATGACGAAATACTTGGTGTTCGGCGCGGTTGTCCCGCTGCTGATTATCGGCCCGTTGTTGCTGCAGAGCCATACGCTTGCCCTTTGCCCGGTGAATGTCCTCAGCATTATTTTCCCCCTCCTTTGCCGCCGCCGTGGGGGGTGCCGCCGTTGCCACCCGCGCCGGCACGGCCCCCGTCGCCGCCGTCCTTCTTCTCGCCCTGGGCCGCCTCGTTTACGTTGACTGTCCCCGCCCTTGCCGCGCACTCATGGCAGACCCTTTTTTTCGGGTTAAGTTTCTGCCTCTCCTCCCATTCTTTCCTCGCCTCTTCCGACACATGGTTCGTGTAACTTCTCTTCATCTCTCGCTCCTCGTGTATTTAGTTATTTTGAGATCATTTCCTGTATGCGTTCCGCCATCCGCTCCTCGACTATCCGGAAACCCCTCCCGCTCCCGAATATTTCCCGGAACGGCCCCCGTATGTCCAGTTTCGGCCCGTACGTGATTCTGCGGAATTTTACCCACTGCTCCCCGATCCGGAACGTCATAAATTCCTTGCCGCTGCGGGGAACGATGTCTATGCCCGCCCCCTGCGGGCTCGCGTGGGGCAGGTAACGCCCGTTGTGCCTGGACGTTACCTTTATGCCTTTGTTGTTTTTAAGCGGCATGGCTGTAATCGAAGCGCGTAGGTCCCCCGTACCGTTCCTAAACGTCGATACGGCCCTTGCCTTGTCCGCGACCACCCTGCCTTGATCCATCATCAGCCTTGTCGTGAACCTGTGCATGAAGTCCCCGGCGATAAACATAAACCTGCCGCCGATGTTGTTGTCGTCCATCTCCGCTCTTACCATCCGTGACCCCCCTAGTGATACCTGATCTCGAAGTCGATGGCGAACCTCGCCAGGGCTATCACGTTCTGCTGGCCCTCGACACCCTCGAAGAAATCCAGTTCCCGCACCGTTATGTTGTCCGCTATGTCCGTCCTCTCGCGGCGGAACATCTCGTAAAACGCGGAGCTCGCCGCGTACAGCCTGTCCTTCAGCCTGTCGGTTTTCCTTATCGCCAGGAATATGTTCGTCGAAACCCTGGCTACGTCGCCGCAGTCGCTCGCCCACGCGCTCCCGCCGAAGTTCACGGCCTGGTATTCGACGAAGACGGTGAACGTCTTCTGGAATTTGTCGAAGTCCAGGTATTCGCTCGTGACCGACGGCGGGCCGATCCCCGTGGGTTCCAGATAGGCCGGGTACGTGTCGGTTATGAACCGCTTGATCGAATCCATCTTTTCCCTGAAGTCTACCACCCCCCCTCCCCGCGCTTGCCATGTCAAATCCTTATCAGCTTGTAGCCGCTGATCGGCCCAAGGTACTTGTCGAAGTTCGTGAACGATACGAACGTCCTGCTCCCGCTTTCGGCGAAGCTCTTGCCGGTAATGCCTATGTTCCCCTCCGACTCCGTCAGGAGCAGGGCGGCGATCCTCAGGATCGTGCCCCTGATTATCTCCGGCAGCGGCGAGCCGCTTTCCGCGAACCCGGCGTTGCCCCCGTCCAGGTCCACCGCGAAGACCTCCGTGCCGGCGTTGCCGCCGTCCAGAACGCCGCCCCCGTCGCCCGTGTCAACGTCCCCCGGGGGCGAGAAACCGGCCCAGTACGTGGCCTGTACGTTCCTTCTTCCCCCGGGGAACACGCCGTCCCTGTAGACCAGGAACTCGTTGCTCGTCTCAAAGCTGCCGGGCGGTACCGCCGCGCCGTTTATGACGACCCTCAGCAGCGTCTTAATCGGCCTGGCCTCAAGCTGTATCTCGTCGGTGCCGTTCCCGTTCAGGACGGTGGAGTATTTTGCCAGGGCCAGCCCGTAGCCGAGGTAGTTCTCGACTATTTCAGAGGCGGAGTCCACGTACACCTCCAGCGACTTTTCGCTGTCCAGTTGAACGCCCGTATACTTCTGCAAATCCGCCGCTGAAACGAACGCCATGCTATTTAATCTCCTCGCAGTCGTTTTTCAGCACCGCGTAAGCCTTGGCGGGAAGCTCGTAGACCTTCCCGGCCTGGAAGTTGCCGAGATCGCCCATGTAGGCGTTTTTGAATTTGACCTTCACGGTCCTGCCTTTTTCCGCTGCGGCCCCGGCGGTCGTTTCCGTGCCGTTATTGCCGTTTCCGTTTCCCATGTTCCGCTCCTTGCCCTACCTGGCCACAAGCCCGTAGAAATTGACATCGACGATCTTCGTGCCGTTGCCGAAAACCATCGCCTGGAAATACGTGTTGGTGTCGCCGACGCGCCTGATCGGCTCGATGGCTATCTCGCTGGCAAGCCCGAAGCCGTAGTCGCGCATCCTTCCGGCTACCGCCACGGTCGCGCCTGCGGCGATGCTGTTGGGGGCGTAGCCGGTCAGGAGGACGGGCACGCCCTCTATCGTCTTGTTGCGGATCAGCTCCTCCTTGTAAAGCTCCGCAACGCCCGCCGCGGAATCCGCCATGACCAGGGAGTAAATCGTGGGGTGGGTGACGATTATCGCGTCGTCCGTGAAGTCGCGCAGGGTTAGCGCGAGGGTGACGAAGTCCTGCACCCTTACGCCGCCGGTCACCGCGCACTGTACCCTGTTTGCGGTCACGATGTTGTTGAACAGGCCGTCGAAGTTAAGCCCGGTGCCGTCGCCCTGTATGACCTGCCTGGCGAAGCCGTCCGCGAACGCCTCGGCGAAAATCGCCGAAAGCTCGCTCTCGAAGTTGACCGTGCCCAGGGTCAGCGTTTCCGCGCTTACGGGCAGAATCGAGACGAAGGCGCGGGGCGTGATGCTTTTCGAGATAAGCCTTGCCTGGTCGTCGGGAAGTATGTTCGTCGCGCCCTCCGCATGCGCGCCTGGGACGGCCAGGGTCGGGCTCAGCACGGGTATGTTCGTGCTGGCGTTGGGGCCGTAGAAGTACCGCACCAGGTCGAGGATCCTCTTCTTCCTGGCAAGCTCCTTCGCCAGCTCCCTCACCTGGTTTATCGCGCCCGTCCCGTTGAGGGTGATGGCCCTTTTCTCCATCATGGCCGATCTCACTTCCGCCATGGTGGTTGTCCGGGTTTCCACGGGTGCCTCGGCCTGCGCCATGCGCTGCTCTATGTCCCGTTTCTGGGCCCTGAGCTCGTCGAGCCGGGCCTTCGCGTCGTCGGCCTTCATCGTCCCGTCCTGCACCTTCTCGCCGAGGCTCCGCAGTTCCAGGTTGACCGCCAATAGTTCGTCTTTCATGTTTTCGCTCCTTACCTATTAGTGATTTTCAGGCGGCGATCTCCGCCTCTATCGCCAGCAGAATCCCGTCCGTGTCCCCCGGCGCGTCGGAACCGCCGGCCTCCCCCGGAGTGGCTTCCGCCGGCTCCGCCTCGGCCTGCCCCCGAGTGGCTTCCGCCGGCTCGGTCGCGTCCGCTTCCCCTTCGCCGAGAAGCCCGGCCAGCGATTCCGCCGCCCGTTTTATGACCCGCCTGTCCTCCTCCCCGAACTCGTCCCTCTCCAGGGCCTCGTCCAGCCTCCCGACGTCAATGCCCCTTTTCTCCAGCCCCCTCATGTACGCCTTCGAGGTGGTCTCCGTGTACGCCGGGTTGCAGACCCCGAAGCTGACCTCGTGGAGCTGCACCTCCTTGAGCGTCCGGGCGTCGCCCTTCTCGTCGTACGTCCATTTCACGGGCGTAAAACCGAAGCTCATGGTGGTCACGTCGCCCCGGCTTATAACCTCGTAGAGATCTTCCGCGTAGGACGTTTTCGGAAGCTCGCACCTGCATACAAGGCCGGCCTCGGTGTTATCCAGCGTCAGGGTGCCGGATTTCGTGCTGCCCAGGATGCTGTTGTGGTCGTGGTTCCACAGGGCCCTCACCTCGCTTCCGTCGGCGAGCGTCTTCTTGAACGCCGTCCTGCTGATCGTCTCGACGGTCCCCCACATCGGCACCGACTTCGAGTCGTAGGGGATCAGCCCCTCGACCGTCTTCTTTCCGCCCGCGTCGAACGATCTCACCTCGACGTTCCCGAAGGACAGCCTGCGGTTTTCCCTTTTCATTGCGCCCCTACCTCCCTTTCCGTCCGTCGTCGAGGCACTCCAGCAGCCTCGCCAGCAGCCGCAGCACCTTTCGAAGTATCTTCCTAGCCTTCTTCGCTCTCATGTCTTCCCCCTACCTATTAGTGATTTCTGGTGTACTCGAATATCAAATTAAACTGCGAATCCTCCCACGATGTGCGCCTTAGCAATCTTATCGCGAAAATCTGCATGGTCAGGGTGCCCTCGCCCCTGAGCGTGATTGTGGCCGAATCAAGAAATCCCCTGCCGGCTGTCCACTCCCTCGTGTCGATAAGGTGCTGGAAAGTGCCGCTGCCGCTCATGGTCTGGTTCACCACACGGCTTGCGTTTCCATGGACGCTGTTAGCCATTGATATGGTATTGTTGTTAATGCTGACCTGGAAAGCACCGGCTCCGGAAGCGGCTCCGAAATCAACCTCCAGCAGCGTCGGCATCGTGAAATCGAGTACCCCGGGTATCCTCATGGATGGCGTTGTCTCGGTTGTCCCCGACGGGGAGACGGCCCCGATCGTGAAGCGGTTGCCGCCCATGGCGAACCCAGCGGGCCCCCAGGCTATGCCGCCAGCCGCGCCGCCCAAACGCCCGACGTTCAAACCGTTGATACTGTTATGGGAACCGCTTGCAGCGAAGTTTATGGTTGGCGAACCGACGTTCCACCAGTTCCAGACCGGGGTGTTTATCACGCCGCCTTCGGGCCAGTGGCCCCTTAGCTCGCCGGTCTGGAAGTTTATATCTACGGTGGTTATATTGTCGATAAAATAGGGATTGATTACATGGCCCCTGACATCGACGAAGGAACCTAGATTCTCGATGAATCCGAAAGTGGTTGGCGAGGTGGTTCCCGTCTCCCCCGTCAGGACTTTTCTGAATATCGGCCGCCCGTCAATCCATGAGGTGCCGGTATATATCTCGTCGGGGCTGAACGAGTTTTCCTCGCGTATCCGTTCCATTGCCCGATACACCGCGTCGCTTGTGATAAGGTTGTCGCTTCCCTCCGTGGCCTCAAGGTCAATCGCCATGCTTTCCCCGAAGGTTCCGGGTGTGGCTCCCCCCGTTAGCACGAGACCCGAATCCACGGCGGTGGTTTGGGCCTGGAAATCATCCCTGTTTATGGGTATCGGGTTTCCCCATACAATGGTTATCGTAGGAGGGGGAGGGGGGAAAGGTATCATCCCATATGCGTCCCCTTCATACGGAATCTCGACTATATCTAGGACATACCATATGACCCTTAAACCGTCGTGGGTTTCGTCATTCATAACGAACGCATGATCGTCTATACTTGGCGTTCTGCCGAAAATGGCCGCCGCTTCTTCGGCTATTTCCGGCAAATCCGCACGGGTTGCCACACTCCCCAGGAGCGTGGGCTTCAGATCGCTCATGTGCGATATCGATTTCGTCATTACCCGTATCTTCGCGCTGTCAACATTACCTATGAAAACGCCTTGTGTCCCATTGTCGTCGAACACCAGGGTTTTTCCGGCTTGAAAGTTTGTGAATGAACCGAACAACCTTACGGGGACATCCGTGGTGCCTCCAAGCGCCCTTGTCAGAAAGGCCCCGTGCAGCGAAGTTGTCCTTATCCCGTCGATTACGTTATTGGTGGCCTGAATCTGACCGTTCAGCTCCGCGAAGCCGTTGGTCATGGCGTTGTTCACTTCGTTGATCTGCGATTCCCTAGCCTGCGCCTCGGCTGTTATCGCCTGGGTTATCTGCTGGTTCCTTAGTATCGCCTCGTTCCCTATGGCGGTGTTCAGATCATCGACCTGGCCCTGACGGGTCTGCGATTCCCGTTCAATGGCCCGGTTTAATTCCTCAACCTGGAGCCGCCTGTCGGAGGATTCGTTTTGAATGTCCAAGCCCAGGCCGTCGATTCGGATGTCCAGCCTTGCCGCCTCGTTTACGAAGGCGTTGACGATGTTTCGGATGTCCAGCTTTACGTTGGTTATGTCTTCATGCAGGTATGCCACGTAGGTGTCGATCCCGTCCAGCCTGCCGACGAGCCTCACCTCCATGGCCGCCACCTCGCCGGCCATGGTTCCCTGCCCGGCCTCCAGCGCGTCCACCCTGCCGCCCACGGAGCCAAGCCCGTCGGAAAGCCGTATGATTTCGTTCCTGTTCCGCGCGTCGTTCGCCTCCAGCGCGGCCACCTTGGGCAGGGCGCCGTCCAGGGTGGCCTCCAGCCCGTCTACCCTGCCGGCCAGTCCCCGCCAGCCGTCGATGTCCACGCTGTCGCCCAGTTCGTCCACGGCCCCCCTAAGGGCGTTGATGTCCTCCCTGTTTCTGGCGTCGCTGCCTTCCAGCCTTCCGACCCTGTCCCTTACGCCGTCGATGGCGAGGGCGGTCTGGTTTTGGTGCTGCGTCAGGCGGTCGGCGGTCAGCCTTATCTCGCCGGCGTTGGCGGCGGTCGAATTTTCCAGGTCGCCGACCCTTCTTCCCAGGCCGGCGGCGTTTTGCGCGAGGCCGGCGATTGCCGCGTCGGTTTCCGTCCGGTTCCGGTTCACGGTGCCGGCAAGGGATTCCAGCCTGCCGTCCGTCTCGGCGGCCCCGCCCTCAAGGTTGCCGACCCTGTTTTTCAGCGACCCCATGTCGCCGTCCAGGCCGTTGAACAGAATCTCCACCGCCGCCTTGACGTTGCCTATGTCCTCGGCGATTGAATCTATTCCGTGGGCGGTCGCGTCGGCCAGGTGGCCTTCGAATTCGCCCGCGGTGACGGCGGAATAGGGCAGGTCGGCCCATTCCGATATGCCGTCCCCTATTTTCAGCCTGTACCCTTCGTCGCAGAGCTCCACGCCGAATTCGCCCTGCTTCAGCACCGGGTTGATGGCTTCCCAGTTATGGGCGAAGTCCCTCCGCATCAAGAATCTGAACAGCATCTGGCTCGCGTCTCCTTGCCTAATTAGTGGTTTTTCGCCCTGGCCTCTATGAGGAAGCTCACCTTCTCCTCGATGCGGGTCTGTACCTGGATGACGGTAAGTATCTGCTGCCGAAGCTCCTCTATGGAGTTTTCGCTCTTCCCCGAGTACTTGTCGATCCTTTCGTGGGCCAGCCTCGCCGTGTCCTCGACCCTCTGTATCCTTGCCGCCATCATCGCCGTCCTCCATACGAATGTGATTATCGTTATGACTAATCCGCCTATCGCCGCCAAAGCCTCCGCTCCCAATTCCATCCTACGCCCCCTTGTCGTCGCCGACGTTGCTGTGGTTCCCCGCCGTGCCGGGGCTGTCCGTGTTCATCTCCGCCAGTTTCAGCTTCGCGCCGGCCATGTAGGCGTCGATTACGTCCGGGCGCAGCGGCATTAGGTTCGACGGGAGGAAGAGCGTGTCGCCTCCCTCCACCTCTGGCAGGTTCTCCTTGCGCCTTATCTCGTTCGGCGAGAGCACGGCGTTGGTGAGCTGCCTCGCGTAGCTGTTTATCCTGGTGGTCAGCGAGGTCTTCAGCAGGGAGTTGTACGAGAACTCGTAGTACAGCCTGCCCCTCTGGCGCGGCGGGAGCAGCCTGTTTATCGACTGCTCTAACTGCGTCGCGAGCGGCCTTATGGCCCCCTCTATGTAAAGGATATACAGGCTCTCGACGTGGGCCGTCTCGGTGCCGTTGAGCAGGGAGAGGGGGATGCCGAAGAGCTTGGCCGTCTCCCTTTCCTGGTGCTGCCTGTTTTCCAGAAGCTGGCTTGCCTGGTTGGTCGGCGGACTCCCCGTGTCGATCGTGCCGTACTCTATCTTGTTTGACTTTATCAGCGGCTTCCCCGCGTTTTTGATACCCGTGTAGTTCCGCAGAAACATGTCCTTTATCCGTCCAATGTCCTCGTCTTTTGCATCGGGCATATGCCTCGTTATGTCGATCACCAGGCGGTTGCCCACGCTGTTGTTGAAGGAGTTGTTCACGTAGTCGTCGAGTTCCGCCGAGAGCCTGAACACATGGGAGTACTCGCCGAAAATGGATCTGCCCTTCAGCCCGTCGTAGCCGTGGCGGGACGGGATGTGCAGTATCTTGTCGCCGTAATACTCCCTGCCGTCCAGGACGAACGTCTTGCGGTTGAACGTGTCCCGCCTCACCGTGACCTTGTTCGGGTCGGCGCGGTAAAGCGCGACGGTTTCCCCCTCGCCGTTGTCCCATTTGTACCAGTAGACGTTCCCGCTTTCGAAATAGTCCTTTACGCTGGCATGAAAGAACTGGAACCTGGTCTCGTCCATGTTGGGGCGGTTAAGCAGGTCGTTTATCGGGTGCCCCTCCGCCGCCTGCTTGGTGGCCCTGTCGTGGAACGCGCCGCTCAGGTTCCCCACCGAGGACGCTATCATGTCCGCCGCCGCCATCGACGTGGCGTCCCTGCCGCCCCCGAGGCCGGGGACGGCGGCGAAGGCGGATCCGAGGTTGTTGGCCGTCCTTTTTTCCCCGCGCCTGAATCTGTCGAAAAATCCCATCCTTCCGTCTTCCCCCTGCCTATTAGTGATTTCCGGCTAGCCGAGCAGCCGAAGGATGTCGTCTATGCTGGCGTTTCCGCCCCAGCCGGCGTTCGCCATGCACCTGTCGATGCCCATTATCGAGGTCACCACGCCGTCGATTTTCCGCGTCGAGCTTTTGCCGTCCTTCAGCGGCTTGAAGTTCCCGTTCGCGTCGGGCCTGACCACGGCGTTCGACACCATCCACTTCATCACGGGGTTGCCGTCCACGATTTTGTCCTCCAGCACCAGCCGCTCGAAGGCCTTGGACGGGTTGGACATCTGCCGCAGGCTTTGGTCGTACTGCACGAGCAGGGTTCTGGGGAGAAGCCCCTCCAGGCCGTCTATCAGCCGGTTGCTCTGCCACCTGTCGTAGGCCAGCTCTATGATGTCGAACCTCTCGTTGTCCGTTTTGATGTCCTCGACGATGAAGTCGTAGTCCACGGTCGGCCCCGGCGTCGCCGTGACGATGCCGCGATCCACCCAGTCCCGTATGTTGATGTTCTCGACCCTGTATTTCTCCGACACCTGCTCGCTGGGGACGTAGAACCGGTGGAACAGGAAGAACCTGCCGTCGCGCTCGAAGCAGCGCGTGTAGGCCGTGAAGTCGTTCACGCTGGAAAGGTCCAGCGCCGCGAAGCACCTGTGCCCCTCGAACTCCACCAGGTCGGCCTTCCCGTTCCTGGCCTCCGTGTCCCATTTCTGAAGGGGGATCCAGTTCGATGTCTCGTTCTGCCAGATCCCGCAGGTCTTGGCCTTGAAGTCGGCCCGATGGCTCGGCGTTATCAGCGCGTCGTTCAGGTCGTTCTCCAGTATCTCGGGCCGCAGTATCGTCCCCAGCGAGGGGTTGGCCTTGGCGAGGTTGGCCGGGTCCTTCCAGTCGTCTCCGTCGTCGTATGCGTAGACTATCGTGAAGTAGGTGTCGTCGGTCAGGAGCCCGTTCAGCACCTTCCTGGCCTTCTCGTTCTCGGCGTAGCAGGGCCCGGCGACGTTCGTGCCCGCCGAGGTGATTATCAGCACGAGGTTGTTCACCCTGGCCCTTCCCCCGTACTTGAAGGCCGTCACTATCTTGTCGCTCTCGTAGGAATGGAACTCGTCCACGACCGACAGGCTGTTCTTGTAGCCATCCGTGCTTCTGGTGTCGCTGGAGAAGAACTGCACGAAACAATTGTCCTTGGTCTTTATGCCGTAGCCGTCCGTTACGGTGATTTCCTTCCCGTTAACGTTGAACGATTCGGTGAAGATGTTCTTGAGTTCCGTGTAGCTCTTGGCCGCCTGCTGAAGGTCCTTGGACACGAAGAAGGACTCCGCCGCCGGGGTGCGCTTGAAGTCGTACAGGATCATCGGGAACAGCAGCGAGGTGGTCTTGCTGTTCTTCCTGGCCACCTCCACGTAGCCCGAGCGGAAACGCCGCCTTTTCGGGTCCAGCCTGTGCACCCAGCCGAACAGGTTGTAGTACACGAACTTGTGCCAGGGCAGCAGTTCCAGCCTCCTGCCGTCCAGGTCGGGGATCCTGAGCCTTTCGGCGAAGTTTATAGCGTCGTCGGCCAGGGCGGGCCGCAGCTCGTACAGGAAGTCCTCGTCCCTCTGCCGCCCCACGTCCGCCATGAAGCGCCTCACGGCCTTCTTCGCGTAGGCCCTGGACGGGATCGCCCCCGACTTGACGTCCCTGCAGTACCGCGTCACCTCGGCGAGGTGGCGGCTAATCCTTGAACCCGTCCTTGTCATCTTTCGCCTCCGTCTTTTTGTCCTCCACCGGCATTTTCGCCACGGCGTGGAACGCCTTTATCAGCGCGGTTCTTATGTCGCTCAGGGTCTTGTACGTCATCGCGTCCTCCACCATGTTCACGCCGCCCAGCTCCTTCGTTATCGCCTTGAAGGACTTGTACATCTCGCCCTTCATCTCGTTCAGCGTGGCCTCGTCCGATTCCACGTAGTGGCCGTGCCTGTCTGCCCTGTACGTGCCGTCCTTTATGTGCTGCTCCAGCGATTTCTTGTTCTTGCCGCCCCTCAT
>Ga0209755_10006537_pt1 | contig 12858 bp, 10 predicted proteins | sample TergutCo191P1_FD_187301 | JGI IMG/M metagenome (GOLD analysis project Ga0209755, IMG submission 187301) | Cornitermes sp. P1 segment gut microbial communities from Petit-Saut dam, French Guiana - Co191P1 (SPAdes) (version 2) | ecosystem: Host-associated > Arthropoda: Insects > Digestive system... | reverse complement strand
TTCTTCACGCCTTATCGGTGCGCCGCCCGGGTATATCGGCTATGATGAAGGCGGAATGTTAACAGAAAAAATCAGGCGTAATCCGTACCGTGTAATTCTTTTTGATGAAATTGAAAAAGCGCATAACGATATATTTAACATTTTACTTCAGGTACTGGAAGAGGGCGAACTTCGCGATTCCCTCGGCCACACAGTTAGTTTCAGAAATACGGTAATTATAATGACAAGTAACGCGGGAGTCAGAGAAATTACAAAAGACTCGCGCCTTGGTTTTGCCTCAGGATCAGGACTTATGAGCGCTTCGGAAATTGAATCAGCCGCGATGAATGAGCTTCGCCGCATTTTTAACCCCGAGTTTATAAACAGGGTAGATGAAATTGTAGTCTTTAGTCCGCTTAATAAAAACCAGATAGACACAATTCTTGATATCGAAATTAACGAGCTTACTTCTCGCCTTACTGAACAGAGCTTTTCCTTAAAAATTACTGCGGCGGCAAAACGCATTCTTGCCGAAAAAGGCTGGGATCAAAAATTCGGCGGCCGCCCGCTCCGGCGCACAATTCAAAAAGAACTTGAATCGCCTCTTTCGCAGTTAATCCTTGATCACGGGCAGGAAGGAATGGTATTTACAGCAGAAGGAAAGAACGGAGAAATAAAGTTACGCGCTAATAAAAAGCCTTTTGTTTATAAATAAATTATTATCATTAAGCGGCTAACAGAAATTCATGAATAAAGCGCAGAGCGTACTGCTGTATTCCCTCAAAATAATTATCGATGAAGGCGGCAAGCTGTTTTCCAACATAGCGGTAATGCCAGCTTTCCCAGTTGTAGCCTGTGATATGCTCAAAACCCCGCGGATAAGATAAAGACCATCCAAACCGCGAGGCGTTAGCTGCTAACCATCTGCCTTCGCGGGTATATGCAAAATCGTCTGTAATTGAGCCAAAGTCAATTGTTGTTCCAAGCTGGTGCTGACTGTGCCCGGGACGCGCCGATATCCTTTCTGCGGACTGCTGTCCAAGCTGCCTTGCCCAAGTTGAAAAAACTTCATCTTGAAAGATGTATGAGCGGTAAGCCGACGACACTAAAAGCGAAAGTCCTTCGGCTCTTGCGGCGGCAGCCATCTCTTCCAGGCTTCTTGCGGCCTCTCTTCTTAACATGAGACCCGCTTCATTAATATAGTAAAAACCGTTTCTTAAGACTTCAATGTCAAAAGGAGCGTAGTTTTCACTTAACGAATGATTTTTATCAACTAGAATAAACAAATAAGGATCATAAGTAGCGGAATTTTTATCCAGGATCGCTTCAAGATCATTAATAAAAGCAGAATTTTGATATAAATGATCTTCAATATTCCGCTTAATATTATCGGGAAGCTGTGAATTAGAAAGAGCAGTCAGATAATTTGAAAAATCAGGCTTATTATATATTGTTTCTAAGTATTCATTCAGAAGGACTTCCATATCCAGAAACGGGATATAAAATTGACGTCTTAATTCCTGCGAATCTGTATGGACAGAATATAAAGGGAATAAAAGAAAAATGAATAAAACCTTTTTCATATTATACGCTTTATTAATATTATATATTAATTAATTAATTTTCACAAAGAAAATATTTTTATAACAATTAAATTACAGTACCCGGATACAGAATAGTGTTTTTCGGGATAACGATAATTCCGTCTACGATGTAATAATGGCTGTAATTGCCGTCTGAGCGTTTTATGTCATCCACTCCGATTCGGCAGCCTTCGCCGATGCAGACGTTTTTATCGATAATAGCGCCTTTTATGATCGCGCCTCTTCCAATCCCTATATTAGGCACTCTTGCTTCGGCGTTTTGCAGCTTTTGTTTCTCGGTTTCATAAAAGTCAGCGCCCATGCACACAACGCCGTTAAGGCTTGAGCCGGTTTCAATAAGCGTGCGGATACCGACTATCGAATTTGTAATATTCGCGTTAGTGATAATACAGCCTTCTGCTGCGATCGACTGGTTCATGTTCGAGAAATTCATTTTTGAAGGAGGAAGATTCCTCATATGCGTATAAATCGGCCTATGCTCGTCATAAAAATCGAAGGGAGGCTTTAATGTAGTCAGCTCCAAGTTTGTGTCATAAAAGTTTTTTATCGTTCCGATATCTTCCCAGTATCCGTCAAAAATATACGCGTTTACTTTTAATTTACTTATTGCCGCCGGAATTATCTCTTTTCCAAAGTCGGTGAGTTCGTTTGCAAGACATTCTTCCATCGCTTTTGCGTTAAAAACATAAATACCCATCGAGCCGAGGTAGCAGTCTTCCTTGTTTTTTTCCTTAAACAGATCCTGAGGAGCTTTAAAATCCGCTATGTCTTTTGTCGGCCCCGGTTTTTCCATAAATTCGGTTATTTGGTTTTTTTTATCGGCTTTAAGAATACCAAGACCGCTTGCATTTTCGCGGCTTACGCCTGTGCACGCAATGGAAATTGACGCGCCTGAATCAATATGTTTCTTTAAAAGATCCTGTAAATCCATCCTGTAAAGCTGATCGCCTGAAAGTATAATGTAATAAGAAGGATTTTGCGTGCGGAAATGCAGGAAATTCTTACGAACAGCGTCCGCAGTTCCTTCGTACCAGCCTGAATGTTCTAAAGTCTGCTCGGCGGCAAGGATTTCAACGAAACCGTTTGTAAAAGAGTCAAAAAGGTATGTCTGCCCTATGTGCAGGTGAAGAGAAGCGGTATTAAACTGCGTAACTATGTAAATTTGCCTTAAATTCGCGTTTATACAGTTGGAAATAGGTATGTCAACAAGGCGGTATTTACCGCCAAAAGGAACTGCAGGCTTAGATCTAAATTGGGTTAGCGGGAACAGACGAGTCCCCTTTCCGCCGCCTAATATGATAGATAAAACATCAGCCATACAAGCCTCCTTTTTTAAATATAGAATAAATAAAAAATAATGTCGATAGTAATTGGTAAATTTGTTATTATTTATGAAAAAATATTATTTTCTGCTTGTAAATTTTAAAAAAAAAGTTACAATATTTTTATGAATATGCCGCTAGCCCGTGAAAACCTTGATAAATTACTGGCAAGCCCGGAATTTGCTCCAGGCATTGTGATAAACCGGAGGATTCCGGCACAGGAAGGTATTTTCACTGCCTTTCCGCAGGGTATAGACGCTAGGATTATAAGAGCGCTTAATAAAAAAGGCATAAACAAGCTTTATATTCATCAGGCGGATGTCTGGAATCATACGCAAAACGGAAAAAATGTTGTAGTAGTAACCCCCACAGCGTCCGGAAAAACTCTTTGTTATAATCTGCCGTGTCTTCACGCGCTGTTAACTGATGAAAGCGCAAGATGCCTGTATCTTTTCCCGACTAAAGCGCTTTCGCAGGATCAGCAGTCTGAGTTAAACGAAATTGTTGAAAACGGGGATGATTTAAACCTCAAAGTGGCTACTTATGACGGCGATACGCCTGACAGCCTGCGTATATCGGCGCGGGACTCAGGCAGAATCATTATTTCCAATCCCGATATGCTTCATGCCGGAATTCTGCCCAATCATCCAAAATGGGTAAGATTTTTTTCAAATTTAAAATATATCGTGATAGATGAAGCCCATGCCTACAGGGGTGTTATGGGAAGCCATGTCGCTAATGTGTTTAAAAGGTTAGTCCGGGTCGCTTCTTTTTACGGCGCGAAACCTCAGTTTATTTTATGTTCAGCGACAATCGCGAATCCCGCCCAGTTAGCAAGCGCTTTAATCGGACGCGATGTAGAACTTGTCGATAAAAACGGCGCTCCAAGGGGAGAAAAGCAGATTATCCTTTACAACCCGCCGATGGAAGACAAAGTGCAGCAAAAAAGATTATCTGTAGAAACAGAAAGCAGAAAATGGATGCGATCGCTTCTTCAAATAGGAATAAAAACAATTCTCTTTGCTCATTCAAGGATCAGAACAGAAGTTGTCGCCTCTTATGTCAATGATGATTTAAAAAATATTTTTACCGATGATTCAAGAATAAAAGTTGAGGCATACAGGGGAGGATTCCTGCCTAACGAACGGCGCGAGATAGAAAAAGGGCTTCGCGAAGGAAAAATCCACGGTGTGGTTTCAACTAACGCTCTTGAGCTTGGAATCGACATCGGAGGACTGGACGCTTCTGTTATCGCGGGATTTCCCGGTTCTTTTAACAGCTTCTGGCAGCAGTCAGGCCGCGCAGGAAGAAGAGCGGCAACATCAGTTTCTGTCTTTATCGCGAATATGTCGCCGGTTGATCAATATATAATGAGCGATCCAAACTGGTTCTTCCGCAAAAGCAGTGAAGAGGCTTTTATAGACCCTGATAATCCGTATATTTTAACAGATCATATAAAGTGCGCCTGTTTTGAACTTCCGTTTACTGATGAAGAACTTGAAGTTAAGAGTGAAGTGAGGAATGAAGAGTGTGGAATTAGGAGTGAGGAGAATGTCATAAAAGATGATATATACGGCGAAAATGCCAAAGACGCGCTTTTGTATTTGGAAGAAGCGGGGATTGTGCGGCACACAGGCGATAAATGGCACTGGGCGGATCGCTCCTATCCTGCGGAGGGAGTAAGTCTTCGCAGCGCAGGAGCCGACAATGTTGTGATAATTGACGTAACAGACGGAAGAAATATTGTAATCGGCGAATTAGACCGCCAGAGCGCGAAAGAGATGCTTTTTGAAAAAGCGGTTTACATTCACCGCGGAAGGCAGTATATGTCCGAAGTCCTAGATATAGAAAACCGTAAATGCCTTGTGCGCGAACATACTGTTGATTATTACACAGACGGAGTTAAAAAAATAGATATAAAAGTGTTAACAGAAGATGAAAACATTTCCGGTGATAAATGGGAAGGAGTATTATCAGACGTGCTTGTCCGGTCCCAAATGACAAAATTTAAAAAAATTAAATTTATAACAGAAGAAAATATTGGTCACGGCGAAATTAATCTTCCTGAAGAAGAGACTCAAACACGCTGCCTTGCGTTAATTTTTCCACCTGCTTCAGCCGGCGGAAAAGCTTTAAAAAACATGGAAGAGCAGAATATTTTTAAAGCGCTTTACGGCCTTGGCAGATTGATTGCATATATCGCTCCGCTTTTTATTTTATGCGATTTTCGCGATCTTGGAATTTCAGAGCGCGTAAAAGATCCGCATTTTGGTCATCCAGCGCTTTACATTTATGATAAATACCCCGGCGGCACAGGATTAGCTGAAAACCTCGCCTCAAGAATGAAACCTCTGTTAGCTGCAACTCAAGACGCTTTGCGCGGATGCCCCTGTGAAAACGGCTGCCCGTCATGCGTCGGAAAGGGAAATAAAACCTCTTCCCAAGAATTTTTGGACGCGTTAAATATTTAGAAATTATAATTCAGACTTACAATTATATAACATGAATACTCATTTATCATTTTGATGTGTATATATTAGTATTCATATCAAAATGGTACGATCTTAAAAAATATCAAAGATGACTTTTTTAATGCAGAAGCATTTAATTATTATTATTACGTATCTATTTTCTTGATACAAATTCATTTCCATCAATATAGAATCTAAGTTCTAACTCCTTTCCTGCGTTAAGTCCGATACGAGTACTTTTAATTATATCCGGTTTCATTTTATTATTCTCAATGTAAATTGGTCCGTCGAATAAAGATAAATTATTATATTTTCTTGTAATGCCGAATGCCTGTGTCAGTTTTCCGGGGCCGTTACAGAGATTTTCGATTTTTTTTGTTTTTCTTCTGCGCTGCATTAACGGTATTCCGTTTACAGGTTCAAGCGCGCGGATAAGGACAGCTTCTCCTTCGCCTTCTTTGCCGGAAACAATATTTAAACAATGGTACATTCCATAGATAAGGTAGACATAGATACAGCCTGCAGGACCGAACATCGGAGCGTTACGGACGGTAATGCCTTTGCTTGCATGGCAGCCGGGATCACCCTTGAAAAGATAAGCCTCAGTTTCTACAATCATTCCCTTTAAACCGCCTAAAACAATGTACTTGCCAAGAAGGGATTTCGCTAAATCAACAGTAGGCTGATTAAAAAATATTTTCCCAAGTTTCATGTTAATTATTATAGACTATGATATTATTTTAACAATCTTTATGTTAAGAAATATTTTGCAAAATAGATAAGAGAAATTATGGCGAACCTTCGTGAAAGATTAAAAAGAATACAGGATATTAAAAAACCTGATAATAGAAAAGATTCGCAGGAAGCAGTACCGGAAAATGATGCTAAAGAATTACCCGGAGTGATTTTTAGAAATTGGAAACCGTACGGTTATAATGTTTTAAAAAGAGAAATTGAAGAAAAATCTCCGTTTAATAACAGGAAACTATCTTCTAATATATTGGTTTTTGTTCCTGATCTTTTTGGAAATGATGTTCCGGATTATGAAGATTTTATATTTTTTGATTTGGAAACTACCGGACTTTCAGGAGGAGCGGGAACTGTCGCTTTTCTTGCCGCGTTCGGCAGGGTCAGAGAAAATAAATTGCGCATAACGCAGTATCTTCTTCTTGATTATTCGGGGGAAAATGATTTTCTTGTAAACGTACTATCTGAATTTAATAATGATAAAGATATAATTGTAAGCTATAACGGAAAGAGTTTTGATTCCCAGATTTTAAAAACAAGATGCCTTATTAACAGGTTTAACCCTCCTGTTTACAGACATGTAGACTTGCTGCATCCAAGCCGCCGTCTCTGGAAAAATATTATTCAAAACTGCAGCCAGGCATCAGTAGAAACTAAAATTCTTGGAATCGATAGATCAGATGATATACCGGGAAGCCTTGCGCCTGATATTTGGTTTGATTTTTTAAAAACAGGAAACAATGAGAGACTGCTTGGAATCTGCAATCACAATAAAGCGGACATTCAGGGACTTGCTTCCATATTCGCTGCGGTTATATCAATCGCACAGAATCCTTTAGCCGCCGAATACAGCTTCGATCTTGAGCGAATTGCTCTTTTTTGGAGAATATTTCTTAAAAGAAAAAAAGTTAACCTTAAGTATAATGATTTACATGAAACAGCAAAAGAATTATTACATCATGCAGCCTTAAAAGATTTTCCGCGCGCTTTATATGTTTATTCGTATGATTTAATGCGAAGCGGCGATTATTTTAAAGCCGTAAAATACGCGAAAAGAGGATTAGAATTACTGGATGATGATTCTGTTTTATATCAGAAATTAATCCGCAGAATAGAACGACTTGAAAAAAAACTAAAAAAAAGCTAGTGTTTTTATATGTTTGATTATAAAGAACCGTGGAAAAAATTAATAAGCGATGTAATCAATTCGCTTCTTAAAGAAGCGGGTATCACAGATCATATAGAAACTGAGCAAATAATCGCGGAGAACCCGCCTAATCCTCAAATGGGAGACATCGGCTTTCCGATGTTTGGTTTTTCAAAAATACTGCGGAAAGGTCCGCCTCAGATTGCGCAGTTGGCGGCGGAAAAACTTACGCAGAAAATTTGCGAAGAGTCCGGAATGCAGGCGCAAGTAAGCGCGCAGGGGCCGTATGTTAATGTTAAGCTGGATCGCGCGTGGGTTTCAAATAACGTACTTAATAAAATTCTTTCAGATACAAAAAATCATGATACAGGAGACAAGAATTTTACATTTGGAAAACCCGCAACAATGACAGGAAAAAAAGTGATGATTGAGTTTTCAAGTCCGAATACAAATAAACCCCTCCATCTTGGTCATTTGCGAAACGATGTCCTTGGCGAAAGCATTTCACGCATTTTTAAAGCTTGCGGCGCTGATTTACGAAAGGTTTGCATTATAAATGATAGAGGAATCCATATTTGTAAATCGATGCTTGCATATAAGGAAGGCGGGCAGGGTAATACGCCGCAGTCTCTTGGAATTAAAAGCGATCATTATGTCGGCAAGTGGTATGTCCAATTCAATCAGATATTAAAAAAAGAAATTGATGAGCAGATAAAAACTGGTATAAAAAAAGAAGAAGCTGATGTAAACGCGCCGTCTATGAAAAAAGCCAAAGAGATGCTTCGCGATTGGGAATCAGGAGAGCCGCAAACAGTCGAGCTTTGGAAAATGATGAATAAATGGTCGATCGAAGGAATGAAACAAACTTATGAGCGGACAGGAATTTCCTTTGATCAATATTATTATGAAAGCCAGACTTACATGCTTGGACGCGAAGAAGTTTTAAAGGGACTTGAAAAAGGCATCTTTTATAAACAGGATGACGGAGCTGTCGCCGTCGATTTAACCGAAGAAAAGCTAGATAAAAAAATATTACTCAGAAGCGACGGCACTTCAATTTATATTACTCAGGATTTTGGAACCGCGATAGAAAGGCATAAAGACTGGCCTTTCGATCAGATGATCTATGTTGTCGGTTCAGAGCAGCAATACCACTTTAAGGTGCTTTTTATTTTACTGGAAAAATTGGGTTACACATGGGCGAAAAACCTTCATCATCTTTCCTACGGGATGGTAAACCTCCCGGAAGGTAAAATGAAAAGCAGAGAGGGAACAGTTGTTGACGCCGACGATCTTTTGGACTCGCTTCGTGATATGGCGTTAGCTGAAATCCGCGAAAAGGGAAGGGAAGAGGAGGTAGGAGAGCCGGCGCAGGTAGCGGAAAAAATCGCTCTTGGCGCGCTTCACTATTTTCTTCTTCAGGTGAATCCTGTAAAAGATATGCTTTTTGATCCAAAGGAATCGCTTTCTTTTACAGGTAACACAGGGCCGTATCTTCAGTACATGGGCGCGCGCATTTCTTCCATGTTAAGAAAAAGCGGCGTTTTTGCAGGTAATAATGATGCCATAAGTAAAAATTCAGACAACCCTGATAACGCAGAGGATACTACAAAATTATTCTCCATGCTAACATCGGACTGTGAATGGGATTTAATAAAACTGCTTGCTGCCTATCCTGAAGCAGTCGCGCAAGCCGGTGAAAATTTTGATCCTTCGCACCTTGCCGGTTTTCTTTATGAGCTTTCCAAGGCCTTCAGCCGTTTTTATCATGAGTGCCCGATTCTTAACTGCGAAGATCCTTCTCTTTCAAAGGCAAGGCTTCTTTTGTGCAGCGCTTTAATTCTTGTGTTTAAAGACGCATTCCATCTTGTCTGCATACCGTTTTTAACTGTTATGTGAAACTGCGGCTTAAATCAGGGATTAAGAAATGCCAAAGAAACAGTTCCGTGATTAAAAAATAAAGACGATTCGTCTGTTTTTAAAATACACCTTCCGGCAGGATCAATTCCTTGGAAAATGCCTCTTGCAAGAATTCGCCTTTGCTTTTCTTCTGCATTATCGCTGTTATGTAAATCATTTACAGGTTCAAACACAACAGCCTTAGCGCCGGTGCAGTCAGTTAATGAATTCCATTCTTTGGCAAGAGCGGAATTTCCCTGAGAGTAAGCGGCCTTGGAGCTGAATGTTTCCTTAACAGTTTCGATATCATTTAATATTTTATTAAGTACATCCCTTCGTGAAATTTGACAGCCTATTATTTCCGAGCAGCTTACAGCCTTTACAGAAGGCGGCGGATTATTTACGTTCACGCCGATTCCTGATGTAAGCCATGAAATCATATTGCCTTCGCCTGATAACTCAGTAGTAATCCCGGCAATTTTTTTACCGTTAATGTATATATCATTTGGCCACCTTAGATATGCTTTCTTAGAACAGATTTTTGTTATGCTGCGCACGATCGCAATCTGCATAATAAGCGAAATTAAAATATAATTAGATATTGAAAGATTCGGTTTTTCCAGTATCGAAAAGAAGAGACCTCCCTGGCGCGATACCCATGTCCTTCCGTTTCTTCCCCTTCCGGCGCTTTGTTTTTCCGCAGTGAAAATGAGCGCTTCTTTTGACACAGAGGCGTTATTCGATGCGCTTAAAGCTGTTTCTCTTGCTCTGTCCATTGTGCTTGTCGTGTTCTTATAATGATAAAATTGATTTTCTTTTTGCGCGAATTCCCAGGGGTATAAGAAATCCTTTTCGTTTTTAGGATTTAAAAAATAGCCTTTTTCTCCTGTCTCGATTGAATAGCCTGCTTCATTTAAAGATTGCACTGTCTTCCACACAGCGACGCGGGAAACGCTAAGTTCCTTCGCAATGGAAGTGCCGCTTAACGGCTCTCCCTGCTTTTCACGCAGAATATTAAGAAGCCGCGCTTTACTTGATAATTCATTTGATTCCCTTTTCATGATACCTCCGTCATTAATAAATATTTCTTGCTTCAATCGCTCTTGCTTTTAACGCCGCTTTTTCAAAACTGATCGAAATTAAAACAAATATAAGAATTTTTATTTTTTTAATCCCTGGTTTTCCGCCTCTTGCTCTCCATGCAAGATTTACATTTGACCAAACAATAAAAAAATCAGGGATGAACATCAAAAATAAAGAAATTGTATCGGTAAAAAATGATTTTGACTGTATTTTAAAAAACCGTTTAATAAAATGTTCAATCATGTTTAGACATTCTTTTATTTCCATAAAGCTTGTTGTACGGAAAAACAAAGCCGATAATTGAATTATAAATGTCAGGCGAAGAGCTGTAAGAAGATATTCCTGATTCGGCATAAAAATTGATGTGTTAAAAAATATATCAGAGGAAATTTTTGTTATGCTGGAAATTACAGACAATATATACATGAACACCGAGTAGTAAAGAGCCGGTTTTAAATCTGTTAACTGTTCCCAAAATGTGATTTTACAAATAAACGCGAAAATAAATAAAAGCAGTATCAGCGCGATATGCAACTGCAAAGAAAGCAAAAAGCAAAGAGAAGAAAATAATATCATCATTATTATTTTTAGAATGACAGGCAATTTATGAAGAGGGCCTTTTTTTATTTTATATTTAAAAAGCGTCCGGCCTTTTACCATAATAGATCCTCAATTTTCAGTGAATTATTTTTAAGCGGATTGCGGATTCCAAAATTTTCTACGTTATCAAGGATATCTTTAGATATTTTAGAGTCTAAAACTTTTTCGCCCTTTGAAAGCGCTATAAAGTGATTACAAAGAGCAAAACATTTTTCAAGTTCATGAGTTAGAATGATAATTGTCTTTTTTTCTAGAATTAATTGTTTTAAAAGTAAATTTACCTGAACGACGCCTGGATAATCCATATTCGCGTAAGGTTCGTCAAAAATAATTATCTGCGTCGTATCTTTAGGATGTGCGCTCATCGCAAGAATTCCGGCAGCCGCAAGACGGCGCTTTTCTCCGCCTGACAGCGAGCGGGAAGGGAAGTCCGCCTTTTGCTCAAGCCCCGTTTGCTCAAGCGCTTTTTTAACCCGCGTTTTAATTTCTTCTTTCGAAAGCCCCATGTTTCGCGGGCCGAAAGCGATATCCTCCCGCGGTGTTTCGCCGATTATCTGCGCGTCAGTCTCCTGGAAGACAAGCCCTGCCTTGCCTGATATTTTAACTATTCCCGCAGTCGGCTCTTCAAGCCTGGCAATTATAGACATTAAAATACTTTTTCCGGAACCGTTTGCCCCTGCGATAATCGCGCATTCTCCTTTTTCAATGGAAAATGAAACATTATTTAAAGCGTAAAAAAATCCGCCGCGAATTTGATCGCTGCAAAGTAAAGAATCATTATCTGCAGAAAATCGTTTTGTAATGTTTATAAGTTCAACTGCTTTAATTAAAGACTCCTTATTTTTCTGCAGGATGCATCACTGGAATTTCTGCAGTAGGTTCAGGATTAATATAGTGCGCCGCTATCGGGCGAAGTCTAAGAGCTAAAGGAATACAGGCAGCAAGCTTAATTAAATCGCCCGGGATGTACGGAACAACTCCAGCGATAAACGCAGAAGCTAATGTCATCGAGTTTAGGTGCATCATATAAAACATTCCGCAAAGGAGGATAATTATGAAACCTGACAGCAAAGCAAGAAATAATTTTATCACAAAAAAAAATTTAATCTTTCTTTCACTTATTTTAGGCTTTCCGCAGATTAATCCGCATACAAGACAGGCAAGAAAGTACCCGATTATGTAACCGCCAAGAGGAGTGCTGAACGCGCCAAAACCGGGGATTACAAACACCGGCGCTCCAAGAATACCTGCGATTATAAAGATGAGTACGGAAAACGCACCGAAAAAACCGCCAAGAACAGCGCCGGAAAGAACAACAAATAGATTTTTCAAGACAATGGGAATAACACCGATTGGAATGATTATAAAACCGGAAATCGAGATCAAAGCAGCAAAAACAGCGCTGAATACATATCTGTTTCGTAAATCGTAATTCATCGTTAACCATTATTTTTACATAGTTAACAAAGATTGTCAATGAAAATATTTGATTTACCGCAAGCTAAACAAACTTATTCTTGTTTATTTTTCCTGATTGATTCCACACATTCGCGTCTGAAGATAACAACAGATAACCCGCGGTATTCAATTTCCGCCTTGAGCTTCATTGCGTTATCATCAACCAGATTCGGTTTTGCTTCCAGTTCAATGATATGATCCTCTTTTACACCGCAGCCTGTTAAAAGCGATTTTAAATTTTTTGATTGAACTATTGTCGGCTGGCATCCTGTCATCGCTACGCTTGAGTTATCAAGAATAATAATTGTTATTGGAGCGTTCGCCTGCACCGTGTCAATTAACGGAGTAATCCCGGAATGAATAAATGTCGAGTCTCCGATCACGGCAAGCGCGTATTTCATACCGGCGTCCGACGCGCCTTTTGCCATTCCAATGCAGGCGCCCATGCAGACAATGCTTTCTATAGCGGATAAAGGCGCAGAGGCGCCAAGGGAATAACAGCCGATATCGGAATTGACAGCGATATCCGGGTGTCCGGCGCGCGGATC
>Ga0209755_10006536_pt1 | contig 12858 bp, 11 predicted proteins | sample TergutCo191P1_FD_187301 | JGI IMG/M metagenome (GOLD analysis project Ga0209755, IMG submission 187301) | Cornitermes sp. P1 segment gut microbial communities from Petit-Saut dam, French Guiana - Co191P1 (SPAdes) (version 2) | ecosystem: Host-associated > Arthropoda: Insects > Digestive system... | reverse complement strand
CTAGGCGTAGGTGGGTGGATAATATTAGGATGGATCTCCAGGAGGTGGGATGTGGTCATGTGGACTGGATTGGGCTGGCCCAGGATAGGGACAGGTGGCGGACGCTTGTGAGTGCAGTAATGAACCTTCGGGTTCCGTGAAATGCGGGGAATTTCTTGACTAGCTGCAAGCCAGTCAGCTGCTCACAAAGGACTCTGCACCATGGAGTAAGTAAGTAAGTAAGTAAGTATGTTCTTATTGTCATATTCACATTAAAGCAGTATTTGTTTCCTTATTGTTCAGGTTGCATATCAGCATGGATTGTCAGTAACTAGTGTCTGGAGATGTGATTTATTAAGTGTTTTTGTATGGTGACTGAATATGGAGAATATGTGTGTAAAATTGAAAAACTTTTAAGTAGCTTAAATTCTTTAATAGCGGTTGTGTAATGTGGATGAGTACGTCCTTGCAAGTTTGATATGAATACATGTACGTAGGAGTATATACTCCCTGTCCCTTGTTACAAAGTAAGGTCTGAAACATGACCACGATCTGTAGTGAATACAACATATGCACATGTTATGTGATGGAAAATAATACAGATCATGTATAGTCACATAAGGTGGTTTGCTTATGATTCTGGCTAGCTGGTGGTGTGTGTGTTCACATGTGCACCCATGCATATAATGTGTGTTTCACTGCATTTCAGCTTTTGAACTGAGAGGTTTCATGGAACACGGTATAAAGATTATGCTATTGGAGGACACACCACTTTTCATCTTCCTACAGGCAGCAAAGAAGAACACAGTGGATGTGCAAGCTTAATAGATGGGACAGAGACTATTACTGCTTACTGTGTGGTAGCAGATATAGGAATAATATGCAGTGTTTTAAGGTAATATTTTTGTAGGCTGTAAAATAGCAAGATGGCAGCCATGTGAAATTCATCTATATCTTTCAATTTGATGGTAACAACTTGTAAGCCATTGGAGGTATGCATGTGACAGTTGGTATGCCAGTAGATAATAAACATACCTATATGTTAGATACAAAATAATGTTTGTCACTCTGTGATTACAAACATATTGGTGATGCATGGTTTTGAAGTCATACCAGACAAATTTAATGTGTACAGAATCAGTATGTACAGACATGAATACTGACAAATACATACAGGTAGAAACCCAGTAGCAATGTGTACATTACAAAGGATGCCTAAAACTCCGTACATGTCATGAATTTAGCATTCCTGAAAACTGTCATGCAATTGGAAAGCTTATAAGATATTTGAAAATTTCTTCTCTATAACCGCTTGACGAAGGACACGATGTCAATTTTCTAGTTCAATTATCAGCAACAACTGCAAGTGTAATAAAAAATAAATGGGTAAGTGCAAGGGAACCTTTCTTTTTAGCAGTGTGCAGCTTGTATCAAAGTAATATTTGTTTTGTAAAGCACATTGCAATCACACAATTTTCATATTAATATTTTTTTTTTTGTTAAAAACTAGAGATGTGTCAGCAGTCTGAAACTATAAGATTATGCCTAATAACTATCAAGTTTAAAGACCAAAAATGTATGTATACCCTGCCCCAAAAAAGAGGCTTATTTGTAGGTACTACAAATGCTACAATGAAGGAGATGAAAACTCACATGACAGGCCCTAATTAATGACAGTTTTGTGCTTGTTTTTCTTTTGCCAGTTTCTTGATTTTGTTGTTGTTGTTGCTTTAGGAGTATTAAAATGGTCACATGCCCACTCAGGTGAGTACTGTGGATGTTTTAACAGTGGTCTTCAGTCTGCCATTCAAACATTGCTCTTCTGAAGTGTGTAAGACCTACTGTCATGGTAAAACCCACTTATATGGCCAAAGGTGGTCTTATGGTTCTGATCCATTGCTTTGATATTCATGCTTTTCAGTCTTTGATTCTCAAATTTTAAGGAATTCTATCTTCTGTTTTGTACCACTGCTCAGTATAGTACAGACTTATCAGTGTTTGGAGGAAACTGCTGCCTCCATTTTCAGGGTAAAAGTGTAACTCATGTAAGGAAAATCAGTGCAGTACAAAGGTAAAGGAAGAACAGTCACAGGTGAGCCAGTAATGGATCAGGCCTCCATTGGGGAGGAGGCCTTCTTGATAGAGGACAGAGAAGAGCTGAAAATTGTTGAAACTTGTTTCAGAATTGCTACTTGTACTGGCTTACCCTCACCCGTGGGTGTCTTCCCTTTCCCTGTTTAGTGCATGCCACTCCACCCATGTCCCTACTCAGCCCATATTTCATATGGAGGAGAGGGGCCCATAAGTATCTCACACACTGCCTCAATAAGCCTATTAATTTGGCTAGGGTACAGTAATAAAACTCAACATGGAGCACAGAAATTAATAGAGAATGTAATGAAGAATACTCGTAAAGGAGTAAAATTATCACATACAAGCCTCACAGAATGTTACAGCCACACAACACATGCAGTTCTTTACAGTGCAGAATGTTCCTTCTATCAAACATGAAACCAAATTCAACTGATTATAGTACACTGCACCCAATAATAATGATGCATTTTCCAAACAATGCCCAATGTCCATAACAGGCCAAGACACAATGTTACGTTGCCTGTATACCCTTAAATAGAGGACCCAAGGGGGAACAGGAGGAAGAAAGACTCAAGTATTACATTGCCAATTGCACAGAGTTGCCCTGAAGATAGACAGAAGGTGCAAAGACTGTAAACTTCTACCACACTATATGTCACAACCCACAACAGCCTTCAGTCACTATTGTGAAAACCTGCCTCACAATAGGATTTGTCTACAGGTTATATTTTCTTCCAAAATACTGGATTCTTGCAACAATCTTATTGAAAGGCCTGAGTAAATGATTCCCAAGTCTTCATACAGGGAAATAAACACGTGCAAATAAAGCATTACTGCAATCATAAAACAAAACCCCAGTACTAACAAACATAATGCATGTAGTCATGTGATCCATGTGAGTTAATTCATCAGTGTTGCCAGCTGCTGTATATCACTGGTTATTTGTCAGACATCATATACAAACCATAATCTTCAATCTGACAAACACATCGAAGTATCACATACACTTAATGGTGGCGTCTAGTGTCTTCGTGTGTAGAGTTTTTTTCTGTAATTAGGAAGTGCAGAGGGTAGGAAGAACCTCTCAGTCCATTTTTATTTCATACACATAATATCTGACTTTATTGCAGCCAGTCACCTAATTCACACCACTGTAGCACCACAGTACTGCAACTGAGAATAAGGAATGCAAAGAGCCAGAGAAATGAATGGACTGACAATCCTGATTTTCAGTTTTATTTACTTGACTCCAGTATTTATAACTACAGCTAAAGAAGTATTATTCCTGTCAACATTAAATTATTAAAAAAACAAGTATTGAGACTGTACAAATAAGAAACAAGAAGTTTCTGCTTCTACGTTAAATAATGAAAAGGAGCAATAAATGAGAGATTGCTGAAAGTACTATCAAACACTCCAGAATGGTAGCACCAGTCTTGCTGTTTGGGATATTGTTCACATGGGTATACCAATGCATCCCCCCCAGCACAATAACTAATTTGCCAAGATCTGATATACAACCTTCATACAGGAAAAAATAGACTGAGGTGGTCTGACGGATGAAAACATATATGCACCCTTTTCCCACTTGGTGTGTTCTACAATTTGCAACTGTTCTGGTGAAACTTTTTGGAATCCTTATTAACTATCTGTCTGTGTGTGAATTAAGGCATTGCATTGAAAAATGTTTAGTGCACTCAACTACCTTACATTCACAAAAGGGACTACCACAAGGTAACATTACTGTGTACATCTTTACAATCTTTACTAGGTATCTGCATGGTGAGACTTGATGAAACTTCATGAAACAAATACCCATGCCCCCCTCCCCTTTCATCCTCTCAGTAAATGGCTGACAGTGGAGACTTGGTTTATTGGCCATAGTTTCCTCCTTTATACAACTTTGGTCTGTAAACACTGTTAGTGCTTTAAATAAAAGCTGTAAGACCCCTAAAAATTTATTTCAATTATGGAAAACAAACTGTGAACTCGAAGTGTGTGTAATGACACCCAATTCTCGTTTGTTGACAGAGTTCTTATGGGTATTTCACTTTTATTTCTTACAGATCTGGTATTAACAAAATTATAAAACTATAAATTCATGCTAAATCCAAACATATGACATGTGATGGATCAGAATTGAAAGATATCTCACCAGAGAAGGCCATAAAAATCGTTGCGTTTATTTTGCCAATTCTGGACCACCACATGTCATGTTTCAGGATTAATTATACAGAAATTTTATTTCTGTAAAAAAAGAACACTATCCTTATATACAGTGCAGGTATGAATCCATCCCAGAATAGTTTCGTAAAATGTCAGTCTCTTTACATTTAACAATTATGCTGAATTGGGATTACCAGTCCATAAGTAGGGAAAAATATACAGGAAAGAAAAAAGTATTTGGTTGATGTGATCTTGCTGCCTGGAAAAGCTTACGCTACATATGAACAATCTAATTTGCTTCACACAGCCGAGGTCTAGCAATATCTTAAATTAAACATGCACTTTCCTCCTAATTCAAATCCAAACAGTGCTACTTTGCTGCTGAATTTTGTCCTAAATTTTCCATATACAACACATTATGTACAAACATTGGTAAGCCATTCAATGTGAGTCGCCTACACAAAGTTAACATACTCAAAAGTCTGGGACAACTTTGAATGGCAAATTGTCGTAGCATTGAAACAATTATTAAATATTTACTCTCCAACCCAGCTTCCTCTCTACATACACAAACCTGAGGATTAAAAGCAAACAAATACACAAAAACCTAGAACATGGGATGTGAGGCAGCAGAAAAGGTCGATTACTCAAGAAAAATTTGTGGGAGGGGATGCATGTGATATAAAGAATGAAGAAAATGACAAAGAAACATGGTGTCGAGAGGAAGAGGAGTGGGAGAGTGGCACACAGACTGACTCACAAATTTTCTGTATAGTAGTGCTGCTGCAGTTGGATATTCAGAGCATGAACTTCCCTAAGATGATCCCAATCAGTCCGATGAGAAGGGCAGCCACTAGATACATCATGGGAACAGGGGTCGGAGCAACATTTCCAGATGACAGGATGGGTGTGGTTGAGTCAGCAGCAGTCACAGCAGCTGCACGGCGCAGTCTGAGGATCTCCTCCTGAGAAGGCCAAGAACATTGATCAAGTAACAACTTGCACAACAAACCACTAAGGACATCCCAAAGTATTTCAATCATCACACTGAGGCTAGACAAAATTTTAGTGTTTTGGAATCTCCATTATCCTGCATAATGTATGATGATATCATGGTAAAGGAACAAATACAGTAAAAACCACTATCATTTCTATCGTTTTCCAATAAGCATACATTTATTTCTGGTTCCAAAAAATAACCCATATAAACAATGTATAATTTTATCAAATGCATCTCTCCTCAAAGCGTCATTTTATGATACCATTTTTCAGAATTCTTGGTCCTGACCCACAATATTTTAATAATGATCATTTCTGAAAAAAAAAAATTAATGAAAGTAACGTAGTGTTTTGGAACAAACAGTAACAGCAGTTTTCCCAGGTATTATTTTAGTCACAGTATTTCTTACTGCAACTTGTGTAGCATAAAATGGAATGAAAATAATGTGAAGAAATGAAACAGGAGTACTAAGCACATAAATGTATCAGGGAATATACCTTTAGTTGCAGATTTTCTTGCCTCAGTGAGCTTTCTTCTTCCCGTAAATGTTTCACTTCTGCAGCAGCCTTCATGAGTTCACCCTCCATGATAGCATTAGGCTATAACAAGTACACACACCATATAAAAAAGTTTATCAACTTAAGCAACTAGGCAGTAAGATTTTCGCATGATGACTACTACCTTAGGAGAAGCTTTAGCAGCATCTCCAGTCCTCTTTGCTTTCTCGTCATGAATAGCTGGTGAAACATCTACATTGTTTTCTTGTGGTGCTGCTGCTGCTGGATCCACTGGCATTTCAAACACGCATTTCAGTTTTGAATCCATCAGGTTCTCTGGATTTACCTCTTTCCACTATAAATGAAACAAAGCAGTGCACTAGTTATTGACCATCACTGCAATTCCATATCCACGTAATTTTCCATTTCCCCTGCATACTACCATCAGGTTCAACAACCCTCAAATCACAGTTCACCACTGGAGACAATACTGAGCCAGTTCCATCCATCTCCCATTCTCATAACACACTTGAATAGGATCCCTCTCAATGCTGCTCTGCTCTCTCCTCGGACATTCAGGTGCCTGCTTTATAAGAGGTTTCCCCACCAGAATTCTAAAAGCTTTTCTTTTCACCATCATTACTGGAGAAGATATAAATTTAGAAATAAGAAAAAGAAAATTTAGATGGATTGGTCATACATTAAGAAAAGAGGATGGAGAGGTACCAAAGGCTGCCCTACTTTGGAACCCTCAGGGAAACAGGAAGAGAGGAAGACTGAGAAATAGCTGGAGAAGATCGGTAATCAAGGAAGCGGGTAGAAGCTGTAATGAACTAAGGTTCTTAGCAGCCGACAGACAGAAGTGGAAAGGACTCATAGACAACTTATGTTTCTAGAAAGAATGATGGACTTTATTATTATTATTATTATTATTATTATTATTACTACTACTACTACTACTACTACTACTACTATTATTATTACTGGACATGCAGGCACTCTTATGCCACTAATTTCATCACCCTCAGAAAAACAAACTGTATAAATCATAAAGTTGCTTTGTATCATCCTAAATTTCCACACTAACTTCATCCCTCTTAGGTCCCAAGTACTACCCTATGGATATAAATCACTCTAATGAAGAGTAAACATAGCATCTGTTTGGAAAACATCAATTTGCTTGGTAGTGTATATCACATTCAATGCCTCAATGCTAAGCTTAATTGTGCATTATTTAGCCATTCATTACTAAATACTGTTCTTCCAATGTGTCTACTTTTTAACCAGTATTTCCTTTCTTAAAGAAATAAGGAAAGGATGACATACTTCTTCAGAAATTAAATGTAATGGTATCAAGTTCAACGTTCTTATATCATATGAAGTGGTACTTCGGACATAATAGTATAGTGTAGAACATATATGCATGAACATACCAGTGAATCCATATTTATTTCCCCATCTGGTGCAATCATCGTTTGAACCATAAATTTGTGTTTATTTTTTTCATTAGGATCAAAGTCAAATGGTTGTAGACTAACTGAAAATAAAGCACACATGTATAAGATCAACTAGTACACCATTCATAATACAATGCAGTATTCTTATTCATGGAGAACACTGCCACAGTATGTTGGGACCCACAGCAAAAATACCTCAGTTTCTGCAACCTTAAAATATGCAATGAAGTTCTAATTAGAAACACTAAAACTGCCTAAAATACTGAGGCATAGAGAATATGACAGTGTAAAACTATGAGGTTCCCATGATAGTGAGCATGATGATAACCCAATGGAATGACATCTCAGAGAAGCCTGCTGCCTCCATTATCACAGCCCTAATCGTCGAGGTGTCAGTTCTTCTGAACACTGGTATACAACCACAAAAGCACACACCATCACATCCCAGAAAACAGTCATCTTAACATATTAATGGAAAGAGCAGGTGGGTGTGGACTGGCTTCATTTTGTTCAGGATACAGCCAGTGACAGCACTTGTGATCAAAGACGTTGAACACAGAGGTAGCAAGTTCCTCTGTACCAGTACTTTTCAAACTTTTTTCTTGCATACCACTATCATAATACAAAACATATACATACCACGAGGTACTGCAAATATTAATGCCTACTTTCAGGAAAATGGTCTTCCAGGATGTTTGGCTGTGGCAACCTCAAATTTTACAGTTGCTACTTTTCTAATTTAACAAAATTAGACAACAGCAGAGAGTCTTTATTTATATTCGAACAATGAAATTGTCAACTTATCTTGGAGTTAATTTTTCTCTACATTTTAACACATTAAAAACAACTTTAATATGCAATTAACATTTATAAATTTGAATTATTGAAAAAAATCATAAATTTCTTCATGTATCACCAGGCGACCATCTGTGTACCAATAGATGTACATGTACCAACATATGAAAACCACTGCTAAACAACCATCAGTATGTGTCTACCAGACTGCATGGTGTTACAACCCAGAATACAATAATCTTCCCAGCAAGGAACCTTTGAGTTAGACATAAAGTGTGGAATTTGACTATCTAAACAAATGCTGGAGGGATCTGCTCAATGCAGTTTAATGAAAACTTCATGACAGAACACAAAACTAGAAATAAATTCATCCCTCTCAATTGTAGCACATGCTCAAACTGGGGAATTATAAAACATGATTCCCCCGGGGTTCAATACTTGGTCCTCTGCTCTTTCTCATACATATCAATGTTCTGCTCCTAACCATAACCTATGAACTCAAACCCATACTCTTTGCAGATGATAAAAAGTGTACCTTTCATCACTTCACCAAGCAAAGGGAAATGCAAGCTTACTTGTAAAAGGCCAGTCTGCCCATTGCTGCATCAACATTTCAGTCCTAGAATATGATGCATGCCTTATCTATTGTTTTGTGCCATAATGTGTAGTTTGGTGCATGTTTGAGATGTATTATGTAGAATAGTGTTCAATTGCAATATTTATGCAAAGTACAGGTGATGAAAAAATGTCACCAAAGTTCTGTACAAAAAATATCTTGCATCCACATTGTCATTTAGAATATACAGAATAGTCGAGGAATTCTGAGTGAGAGGGTCAGTGCCAAACAGAAATAAAATATGAGAATCTACTGTCTTCAATGAAGTGGGGTGTCAAAATCCTGAGCTCACAAGGTATCAAAACTTTCAAAAGTATATGCACATAAAATAAGAGCCACACAATAACTCCTCCTTCCAGACTGGAATAGAAAGAAGCTGGATATTACAGGTGGTTTCTACAATTAGTAGCAAATAAATGTCTTCATCCAAAACAGACATGGTTTACACTAAACCATGTAAACAGCCAGATTTACTGGTGTTCTCAACATTCTCATGCTGTTCATGATCTTTCTTTGCACAACTAAAAGTCAAAGTCCAGTGTACAGTCAGTGTGTGTTGCTGAAGGAAAAAAAGTCCTAACAGTAAATCTGGCTAATTGTGACATCATTCCCTAGACAATTATAGCTTCCTAGATCTCCATATTTTAATCTGTGTTATCATTATTTGTTGGGGACACTGCAAGGTCAACAAACCACATTCTTTGCAAGACCTGGAAAACAATATTTTAGATCACCTGCCAGTATTTCAAGAGAAGGGTTCCATTATGAGTCAAAAAATACTGTCAACTGGTGTGAGGCTAGCTTGGAAGCTGGAACTCAGCATTTCTTCACCTCTTCTATGAAACCTACTAAACTGAACAGGTGGGAGAAATACAGACTATAAACTCTCAGTGGAAGCAGACTTCATACACAACAAAGCTCCCATAGCAGCTGCCATACTCAAAGAGGGGATTAAAGATTTACTCTGTAGTACTGTCATTTCACATCCATAAAGTGACCATTTTATAATCAGATAAATGATGTAGGCCTATACAGAAATATACAAAAATGGTTTGAAGAACAATGAACTCATACTACATTCTGACAAAACAAATGTTATGAAATTCTGCACTAACAACATGTGTTAATCTAAACAGAGGACATGGTATTGAAGTAAATGAAGAAGTATGAATGACTACAGTGTTTGGTCTACATGCTGACTGTAACTTAAACTGGGCAACAAATATTAAATATGTTATCCTCAATGTAAGTTCTGCATATTATGCAAGAGAAGACTCACATCAAAACAGGAAATCTAAAATTAGTTTGTTTTGCTTACTTTCATTCCAGCATTTCACGTGGAATAATCTCCTGGGGAAATTCATAAGACACCAAGAAGTTTTTCAAATCTAAAAGAATAGTCTTGTGTTTTATAGTGAATTCTTACTGTTGGTACTGTCACTTTTTGTGGACCACGTGGAAAAATTCCAAACACATTCAGATAAATATATATGGTATAAAACTAACATGCTAAGCAATAACCTCGATATCAAAATAACATTCATTACACAAAACTCCACCAAACAACGAAGTTTAAATCACAAGCATTTAAGGCAGCACTCTAAAGAGTATTAATCAGATCACTCTTTCTGACAGGGTTTACTTCAAACAAAAATTTTAAGCCATCTTTAAATAGCACCCACAAAAAATTGTCCTTCTGCTTTAATACTGTAAATAGGTAATTACTATGCTTTATCATGACATTTTCTACATCCTTGGCCAAGTCCTATGAAGAATCTATAAAACAAAACAAATTATATCTTTTCTGTTCCAATCAAATTATCTCATTAAAGCTCTTCAAACTCCATATACATGATGGAACATTCAAAGTTGTACATGATGTGATGATGACAACAATGACGAAGACAAAAGCAACAACAACAACAACATACAGTAACGTATCAACACATAATTCACACTTCCAAGAAAAGCTGACAGGACCATGTGACAACACTGCACATATATCTAAGGTTAATGTCACACATTCAACTGTAACAGTAAGCCACTAACTATACATTCATGCCACATAAACCACCAACTAACAAGTGCATAAGCAGAGAAAAGTGTATATATTATTCAAAAGATGGAAACCTGGAAAAAGTGTGCAATATTACAGTACTCTAGAAGGGGTTTGTTTGTTCTCATATTGAACATTTTATAAACTACTAAGTGTAATATTGTCCACAGATCACCTCTTAATTATACTCTTCAGCTTACCAGCAACATCAATCACTCCCTTCGCATCCAGCACTCCTGAATTTGGCCTTACACAGTATTTCTTTGGGGCTGTTGTTTTAATTTTGAAACACACTTTCTTTTCAGATGGATTTGTTAATTTCATATAAGAAGTAACAGGTGAAGTAAATGGGCCTGAAATTTGAATACAGGGAATAATCAGAGGGATGTCCTGCAAAAAACACACATAAACACACTACATGCTTTATCAATGTACAACCGTATGCTGCCTAGTAACATTCCACTGAATCAGTTCAGAATAAATGGTTCAAAGTTGCAATGCTTATATTATACTACAATACACGCTTATTCTGATATGCAAGTCATTTGCAAACCTGGTAAAGCACTAGCTCAAAGAACTATACAGACATAGAGTGGTTCAAACATACGTCCCCAGCCCAATTAGTGTACGGCAGGCCTTTCAAATCGAATTCTGTGCCTACTTTTATCAATACCTGCCCAGTATTTACCACACTTGAAATATAACTCGTCTTCGGGACCTATCCATGGGATAATACAGGCTTGGATAAGTTATTTAAATACAGTAGTGACAGTCTAATTCTTAAGTTTCCAATCTTACCTCGAAATTTTAATTCATGTTGGGGTTCTATTATTAATACTTGTTCTTGTTTTGCCATAATTCTGTCCTAGATAAGGCTTACTCAATGCCAAACTAAAATATGAATATCACCACACTAATGGCTCCACCTCCGGCCCCGGTTCCGACTACTTTCGTTTTCTAACAAATACGCATGCGTCATGACGGAAATATGGCTACTTAATATGACGTCATAGTCAGGTTGGGGGAATGAGTCAATGTAAATACTTATTAATAGTGAAAGGTTAGCCAGTAAATTTTAAACCGTTCGTAGCATTTAAATTTCTTGTAGCAGATTTCTGCAACGATCGGATGATAATTTTCATTGCAAATACTGTTTGTTTTTGCCAAATAACTAGAATGCCAAAAGATTTTTAAGGAAAATTTCATTTGACATCGTGATCAGTATTTGGGTTTCGCCGTTTGGGCTTGTCGATATTGGTCGAAGTGTAAATTAAATTTTCAGTTATAGAGTCGCCGCTGCCGAGTTTTGAAACAAAATTAAGCTGTCAATATGGGAGTATTGTTATCCCGGTTTTGTGATAAAGCACTACAAAGAAGCTCTTGAGGTAACAAGCGAAAGTATGGTGGGTGCGCAAGGTTTATACGCTTTGAGGGTTATATGTGTACTTGTTTTTGTAACTCTCATTTCAGAACGTATTATAGACTTCTGAACGTAATGAAGATTATGGTTTTGACATATTTTTAGACACGCAAGAGGAGCAGTGTCAGACGATCGTGAACATAGTATATCCAGTAACCGCTACAGTTAACGAATGTAGCAGGGTTTCACAAGTTCTGAAGAATCTGGGCATCTCTTGGCTGTTAAAATTGAGTGCATTGCTGTCGTTGATTGTAATTTCTGTGAGTAACAAATAATAGGATGGAAGTTGCACGTAGATAATATCCGTCCTGTTGACAGTGGATTTAGGTTAGTTTGAAGTTGGTAGGTCAGTTCTAGTAGCATTTGAACGTAATAAGTTGATAATGCCGTACTGGCGTTTGGTATATGTTATTACTGTGTGGAAGGTCTGGTGTTTGTTTACAGTTGCTTTATGGTGTTGTTAGTAATCTCATCAGCCGTTCTGAGGTAGTTACCAATGAAACAAAGATGTGATCGCCTTTAAAACTGCAAGATATATGTCTGAAGAGTTTTAATTTTCCTTTCCTGTAGGTGTAGATAGATGGGTAGATGTAGGTGAATGCTGTAGGTCCTGGTAAGCTGGACAGTTACAGTGAAGTCCCCAGAACAGTCCAGTACATAGACTGACTCACAATATCAGCAGTTTCTTAGCCTTTATATAGAATATTAATGTAGCAGAGGCAGAGGAGGAGTAGATCACTGACTGTTGACTGCGCCATTGATGGTGATTGTGATTATG
>Ga0209755_10006535_pt1 | contig 12859 bp, 5 predicted proteins | sample TergutCo191P1_FD_187301 | JGI IMG/M metagenome (GOLD analysis project Ga0209755, IMG submission 187301) | Cornitermes sp. P1 segment gut microbial communities from Petit-Saut dam, French Guiana - Co191P1 (SPAdes) (version 2) | ecosystem: Host-associated > Arthropoda: Insects > Digestive system >... | reverse complement strand
ACACCGGGCCTAACGGATCGCTGTCCGAAATAAATATAAGCTGGCCTTTAAACGAATTTATGTATACCAATAAAGCAATTTATACGAAACATTATATAGAATATGAATTTTATAAATGGAGATGGGAATGGCTTAAAGCTAATTATAAAATGTCAGCAGACGGAAATTACTTACTGTTAGGAAAAAGCAGAATGGTTAAATTAGACGTAGAACCATGGTCTAAAGAAGATATTATCGGCACATGGCAAAGATTTTCTGCGAATTTATATTACTATCCTTATGACGAATATAATAACAATTTTCATATTTTAACATATACGGAAGATACATTGTATATTGATCTTTATTTAGACGGCGTTTTGGATACAAATTATTCCGGATCAATTGCAATTGATTTAACGGATGAAGGTTATACATATACAGCAAATATAGAAGGCGTGGATCAGGAAATGTATGATTATTATTATATAATCGGCGATAAACTGATTTTATCATCCGGCGAAGTATTGAAACGTTATGTGCAATAATTTTATTTTCGCCGCAAATCTTAAACAAGGAGCAATAAATGAAAAATATAATTAAAATTACCGGTATTTTCGCGGTAATAATAACCATTGGGATTTCTTTGATAAGCTGCGCAAATGACGATGAAGATGTATCATTAAACTTAAAAATAATTAACAATAATGATCAGCCTATTGTTAAAGTAGAATTACATCTTTTTATATATACCGAAGACTGGTGGAATGTTAACATACTTAAAGGAAGTTCAAAAACACTTAAAACCAGCAACACGGATTTTATAGATTATGAATACGGGACAGTAACAGTCTATTACGGCGAAGAATTCAAAGAGGCTATTATACGTGATTTAAAATTCGCAGTTGGTAAGACTACAACAATTACTTTGAAAGATGATGGGGGATTGGAGTGATTGATAATATAGCAAAGTAAGAAAGCTCTCTGTCCATGCACAAGCTTACTGGCGGGAAAGCCATAGCGGTTCATAAATAGACCGCTACCGCGGTCATTTAAAAGGCTTGAGTTTATTCACGCGCTGTGGTAGCTCACAAGACGTTTATTTGATATAGCGGCGTTAATTTACCCGCGCCGTAACCTCAACCGAGCCTGCTACAGGCAGGCGAAGGTTCCCCTCTTGATGTCACCGCCATGTCTTTCCCTCCAGCCCGCTTGTGCATGGACAAGGAGATTTGTGCTTTGCTATTTTACATAACTACGTGATAAAGGTGTACATATAACTTTTTATTTACATTGTGGTAATGTATAGTTTAACACTACTCGTATGCAGCAGAGTTGGCAGCAGACATGAAAAAACATCTTGCCGGTGTTCTCCGCCATAGAGACATGAGCACTAAAACAAAAATTTAAATCCGAAACTATTTAATTATGCAATAAAAAATATCATTATAAATCAAGTTTGAACTTTCTTGTTTTCAGTGGTCATGGCTCGGCGGCGGACTCTTAGGCGTTTTTTCAGGTATGCTGCCGAGCTCTGATGCATACGAATAGTGCTATCACTTTGCATTATCTTAGAGATAAAGACGTAATATATAAAGCCTTACAGGCTGCTACTCTCAATATCCGTTGATTACAGTATCCAACTGGCTTATACGGTTGCTAATCGTGGTTTTAAGAGCATTTGAGGGTGTAATCGTTGCGCTGCTGTAGTTCTGCTTGCTGTGCTCCACAATTCTCGACAAGCGCTCGTATTGCGCGTCAATGTACGGATTCAATTCTACGCTGAACTGGGTTTTAACCGCGTTCCAGCGCTCTTTGAGGCGCTGCGCGTAATACGGGTCTTTGCGGTCGGGGTTATCGGTTCCGTTGGTGGTGGAAAATGTGCCTCCGTTATGCGCGTTTTGCCAGCCGAGCAATTCTTTGTACCAGAACGGCGCTTTGCGGGTAAAGCCCGCGGCTGTCCCAAAATCGCCCGTGTTTATTGTAGTGCCGCCGCCAAACATTCCTTGTGTCGTGCTGCCGCCGCTCCATGCGAAATCTAAATCCCAGATGGGTCCCATCTTGATTCTGCCTTTACCGTCTGCGCCGGCTTTAGGATCAAAGTGCATGTACTGACCGTTCATGGCGAGAAATTCCCAGTTTGTAGACATCTCAAACGCAATTTGAAAATCAATAAATGAGTCTATGTCGATGTAATCATGGTAGCTGCCTTCGCCTGTGTATTTATGCGCGTAAATGGCGTCTTCCGTGTCCTGGATTCGCCGCGCTAATTTAACAAAAAGGCTTGTTTCATAATCAGGGAAAACCTGAGCCAGAGTCCGCGAACCGGCAATGCCTCCGTTGTTTTGCCCGAATGTTCCGGTCTGAAGCATACCGGCGCTGCCCATGCCGTTGGTCTCGCCAAAATCGTTAGGCACTATCCATTGGCTTGCGGGCGTACTTGCGCGGTTGTACAATGCGCCCTCACCGAGTTTTGCCGCAAGCACGATGGCTTTACGGGGCATAAAGGTGTTACTGGAGTAAGTGAGGTTGCCGTCGCCCAGGGGCGGCTCCGGTTCGTACCAGCCCATTCTCTCGTCAGGTGATGAGAATGAAAATACAATGCCCTGCTGCCGCGCCGATACCGGGTTTTGATGGGATGTCATAAAATTATACAGCTCGTCAAAGATGTATTGGTTGCTGTTGCCGTCAGTAGTGTACCACCAGACATTGTTCAACTCGGCAATCCAGCCTCCGTTGGGATTGGAAAGTGATGCTTCGGGGGTAATGTTCAGGCGGCCCGGATCAATTTTGATTACTTCCGAAAGTATGTACACGCCTTTGTACTCGTCATTTAAAAAGAGGAACACAAAATCAGCGTGCGGCTGCCAGCCCAGTTTATCAAGGACACGCCGCCCCATTTCAAAACCTGTGGGTGTTTTCAGCTTGCTTGCGTCATTGGGGTGAGCCATCAGCACCCATCGCTTGTGAGCGGGCAGGGTGATGTACTTCCGGGTTTTGTAATCATAGTATTCAAAGCCTGCCGCGCTGTTAAGTTTTAGTGAGTACGATTTTCTGGAGTCGTTACGCAGAGATTGGTTGCCGTGAACTTTGATGTCGGTGCCGCCGGTTAATATATTACCTTCAGGACCTATGTATGTGTATGAGCCTGTTGTGTTCCAAACTACGTTGAGTTTTGTAGTGCTGGCGGCGGTAGGCAAGCCAAGTGTTTTGTCTGTTGTTGTGATGTTAATTACACCGAAGCCCTGTGTCTGGAAATTTGTAGTGCCTACTATTTTGCCGCTTGCGCTGCTGCCGCTCGGCGCTGTGCGTCCTGCGACCGTGTAAGTTTTGCGGGTATTGTCATCGGCAACAACGGTAAAAATTACGTCATTGTAATAATTGTTTGGCGTGACGCCGCTTATTTGTTCCTTGCTCCCCACAAAGAGCCTGCTGTCCGCGGAAAGTTCGAACTCGGCAATCATGCTGTGAAAGTTGAGCAATGTGCCGATGGCAGTAGTGTTATACGATGTCGCGGGCATGGCGATAATGCCGTCCGCTTGTATGGTTCCTGTCTTTGACTGTTTACTTCCGCCCGATGCAGTAGCGGCAAGCAGCATGAAGCTCTTGAGTTCGGGCAGGGCATAGCCGCCAAGTGCGAGACTTACGTTCTGGGCGGCGCTGTTAAACGTCTGCGCGCTTGTTGATACAATTTTACCGAATGAGAAACCGCTTGTGTCTGTAACGGCAACTTTGAACCACAGCGGCTGTCCCGCCGGCACGGACAGCGTCCATGTTTTATTCTGCATATTCGCGTCTGCCCTGCTGATAAGACTCGTACCATTCTGATTTATATAAGCTTCTATAGAAACGCGCTCCTGCGGTATAGTGGAATTAATATCAAGCGCATAAGTCCCGCTGACTGTTACGCTTCCCGAAACTTCCGTTACCGTAACTACTATTTTGTATACCTGCTTAGTCGTACCGTCCCTTGAAGTAATCTCAATGTACAGAATGTCGCCGTCTGAAAAAGAAAATATCGGCGCTGTCAGGCTTTCCCACACAGGAACTTCAGAGCCTTTGGTTTTTGCTGTCCTGATTGCCGCGCCGGCTGCCGCTGTTATTTCCGTTTGTACGCTGTTTGCGATAAGGTTTGTAATTGAGACCGCGCCCGGTGATTCAATTTCCGAATATGTTCCGGCATGGCTGCCCGGATTTACCGGCTGTCCTGCGATTATCAATTCAATTAAATTCGCGTTGGACGCGTTTGCGTCTTCTCTGGCTTGAACGGGGTTCCATGCTCCGCTGCTTACGGAGCGCGGTCTGAACGCGTCGAACTCCTGCGGTGAAAGCCATGTTTCAGGACGGGCAGGGCGCAGCCGCCATTCAATCTGTTCAAAGTCGTGATTGTTGTCGTCGGTGTCTCTCAGATCGATACGGCGCACTGATTTTCCTTTGGACGCAAGGTACGGCGCTTTAACGCTCGTGTTTGCAGGATTGGCTGTTTCAAACGAATCAATACTTGCCGTTAAGTCATCATCATTCGCTCCCAGAAGATCAACATAGCCTGAAGCTTTTACTCCGGTCTTATCTCCCAGAGAATCAAAAGGATTAACAACTTTAACCTGGTTTGTATTTGAAATAAATATTTTAAATGCCTTGTTGTTCATCTGCAAATCCGGGACAGATATATCAGCTTGATCGAGCACAAGCAGACCTGTGCCTGTCTGATCATTTTTATTGTTCTGCATTTTGCCTGTGATAAGGAAAGAATGCCACGCCGGAATTTTTTTATTTTCCAGACTGATTGCCCTCCAGCTTGCGCCGCCCTCCGAATAGTGCAGCCAATGCCCCGACAAATCAACTTCCTCATCTGTGTTGTTGTAGAGTTCTATAAACGAGTGCGAAACGCCGCCGTCAGAGGCGGTGCCTGTTCCGTAAGCCTGTAAAATAATTACCTTGCCAAGCAGTTCGCTTTCCGGTCCCGGCGGATCAACAGGCTCGACAGGTCCTGTTCCAGCGCCTTCGACTGAAACATTGAATTTGTAGTAAATGGAATTTCCGTTTTTATCCCTTACCCTTATTGTGAATATGTCATTGTTTTTGAAAGTTATTGACGCGGGGATGGTTGTCCACATCACCGGCATATCGTTATCATTTGCCATTTTGCCGTAAGCGGCGCTGCTGCCTTCCGGTTCAAGCACGGCTGTAACTTCGGCGTCCGCCGCGTCAGCAGCTTTGAGGGTGATTGCTTTCGAGGGAGCTTCACCGGGGCTTGCCGCGGATTTTTCCGGCTCAATGTCCATGCCTGCGATTGATAGGCTTACAAGCTGTGTTTGCGGGTTTTCTACTATGATTTCTCCGCTGTTATTGTTTCCGTTGACATCCGCGCAAGCAAATAAAATAGCGCTGAGCCCTAAAATGATAACTATATTTTTCATTTATTTACCTCTTTGCCTCAACTTCGTATGAATCCAGCACCACTCCGTCCCTGCGAATGGCATTAACAACGAGCTTCTCGTCTGTTACTTTGACATTCACAAACAGACCAGGACTAAACTTGGGACCTACAGGCGTCCTTCCTGTAAAGTAATCTTCGTAAGTACCATTTTGATCGAGTAATACCGCAGCGTAAACTCTCGGAATAAATTTATTGGTATTCCCGTCTTTGTTTCTAAAGTCATAAGTTTTAGGTCCTGTTGAACCGACAATCGAATGAATTGTTCCGCCTTCTGTTGGGCCAAATTCAGCGCCATACCCGTTATCAACGCCGGGATTTTCTGCCGCAATTTGCGCAAGAGTGGTTGCCGCGTTAGTTGTTCCAGTGACCTTTATGGGATGAGAGCGGCCGTACACATGGTCATGTCCTGCAAAATAAATATCCACATCGAAGTCGTCTAAAATTTTTCCGTAAGCCGCGCGCGAATTCGGCATTATCCATGTTTCATTGGTTCCAGCGGGACTGCCGTCACTGGTTCCTCTGCCCGGGAAAAACGGAACATGCGTGATTACAATCCTGTACTTGCTCCGGTTTTCGTCTTTGTCCTTCTGTAGTACATTCCTGAACCATGTCTGCTGAGCCGCAAAAGCCGCCAGATTAGGCTCTGAGGTGCTTATGGCGTTTTGTGAAGACAAGGTGTTTAATACGACAATAAGCACTTTGTTGTAGTAGAAATAATATGAGTTGCCCCTGTTTGGGTCAAAAGTCGGCAAAGTCTGGACAAAGCCGTTAGGAGGAAAAGTGATAAAAGCGTTAAATATTGTGGCTTCGCCGAAAATGTACGTGTCGCCTGATTTGTTGTGGTAGGTGTCATGATTACCCTGAGTCGCGGCAATAGGTCTGTATTTAATGAATTCGGTTGACTTGTTCATATAATTTTCGATCTCGGACGGATTTAATCCGATATAGTTTACGACATCGCCCGCATGGATAAAGAACCTGTGATCGGGGTCATACTGATTCGCCGCCCTAAGTGTGAGAGTCATGCCTTCGAACACATCGTCCTGAGTGTCAGTTACTACGGTGAAGCTAAAATCGGTATTGGAACCGCCTGACGTTAAATGATAGAATGTGTCGGACCATGCTCCTTCGCTGCCCACGCGGTATTTGTATTGTGTCGCAGGCGAAAGCTCCGCCGCTGTTACCCTAAAAATATTTCTGGCATCGTAATTTCCAAGACCGGTGCAGGAACAACCTGTGAGGCTGCAAGTCGTAGCGCTTGGTTTTGTAAACGCAGTCATTGTTGCCGCAATATCTTCGGCTTCTTCAAAGCCGCGTCCCGCTTTTACAAGCTGCAAAGTCTGCGAAGAGACAGTCGTTGCGTTGTGCCACTGAACTACAAACCCGCTGGATGAATCCTGCGCGAAATTATTCGAAATGTGATACGGAACATCCGTGGTGCCTGCGGCTTCAAAAACAGCGGTAATAGTAACATCGAATTCCGGCATAATAAACTTGTTCTCGGAGAGCATGGTGTCAATGGGCGGCACGATAGTCCAGCCGGTAAACCGCTTACCGGCTTCGCTGCCGGGAGTAAGGGTAATTGTTTCGCCCTCTGCTGCCTTTTCTTTGTCCGAGGTGCCTCCGGTAACGGAAATGTTGTAATCTCTGCCCCATTTTGCGTACAGGGTAATATCAGCGGTAACAACCTTTGTAAAGTTATATGCAGCGGTTAATCCTGCGTTGGAAAACCAGTTGATGAATATGTATTCTTCTTTAATCGGATTGCCTGGCTTGGTTAAGGCGGTGTCTTTTTCTACCTTTGAGACAGGTTTAAAGCCCGCAGACCATTCGCCGCCGTTCAATACCCATGTCACATTCCAGTATTCTTTCTCTGTCTTATCATTCCCTTCCTCACATGCAGAAAACGAGAATCCTATTATTGCTATGCAGGCAATAACGCCGAAAATTTTCTTTGCGTAATTCATTTAAATCTCCTTTTAAATTCTATATAACGAATATCTCACGGTGCGAATTCAGTAATTTTTAATCCGGTGTAGATAATTGTATTGACACCGCCGGTATCGCCAACGCTGATTGTGGTTGATGTGCCACTTATTAAACCTGTTATTTCCGCAGCGGTAATTGTGTAATGCAGATAGAATTCCTCATCCGCTGCTGTAGCTGTTGCTAAAGCTAAAACATTACCTGTAGCAGGGGGAGTGCCAACAGGGTTAGAAGCAGTAGGATTATTACCGCTTTCCAAACGGAATCTTCCTTGTCCTGACGCGCTTAACTTGCCCCAGTATTCAATCTTGTATGAGTGGTTTGGATTGGTAAGTGTACTTAAAGCGTTTAATGCAATCCGAATACCCTGCGAAGAACCGCCTCTTCCGCTGTAAGTTACTGTTTTAGCCACTGGATCATTCGTTATTGCCGAACCAGTACCTCCATTCCATGTAATGAAAGGATAAACGCTGTGGGTAGCGCCTCCGGCGGATCCGCTGAACAGGGTTAAATCATCAGTCAGTAAATCGTATATTACCTTTTCTGAGGGGATAACCGGCGCCTCGCCTGTCGCGGGGAATACTGCCGTAATAACACCTGAATTGATTGGGTTGTTCACATCTGTTGCGCCTGCAACAGTGAAGAAATCGGCTTCTACACCTTCCAATGTAAAGCCGGTTCTGGCTGTCAGTGTGATGGTTGCGGTGTACGTTGTTTCCGGCGCAAATTTTCCGCCGTCAAGCGCCGGAGACCATGATACTGTTCCCTGGTACTGATTGTTGGCAGTTATAGTCGTAACTGCGGTTGCTCCGCTTACAGGGGGAGTAACACCGAGAATAGCTTTTGAACTTACAATAATGTCCTGTACAGGTTCCGGCGGTAAATCCTTCCGCCTAACTTCGTAGGTATCCAGTGTAATACCGTCTCTGCGTACTGCATTAACGATGAGTTTTTCTTCTGTTACTTTGACATTCACAAACAGACCGGGGCTGAAACTCGGACCTGCAGGCGTCCCTCCCGCAAGGGCATCCGCGTAAGTACCATTTTGATCCAGTAACACCGCAGAGTAAGCTCTCGGAATAAATTGATTTGTAGCCAGGTTAGTATTCCTGAAAGCATAAGTTTTAGGTCCTGTCGAGCCTACGATTGAATAAATAACCCCGCCTGCGGTAGGACCAAAAGCATTGCCCTCGCCGGGATTTGCAGTTGCAATTCCCGAGAGTGTTGTGTTTGATGAAGTGATCTTTATCGGTTGTGAGCGGCCGTAAACATGGTCGTGACCGGCAAAGAAGATATCCACTTCAAACTCGGTGCAGATAGGGGTGTATGCAGAGCGCACATTCGCCATCAGCCACGGTTCGGCATCGCTGGTGTTGCCGCGTCCCGCGAAAGGAGGAACATGCGAAAACACAATTCTGAATTTACTCAGGTTTCCGTTTTTATCATCCTGCAAAACTTTCCTTAACCATGTTTGCTGAGCTGTATGGTTTGGTTCTGCCGTACCCGTAGCGCTTTGAGTAGCCATAGTGTTGAGTACTACAATAAGCACTTCATTGTAGTAGAAATAATACGAGTTGCTCCTGCCCGCGCTATGGTTTGCCGAACCTTCTTGGCTAAAGCCATTATCCGGGAAGGTAGTAAAAGCGTTAAATATTGTGGCTTCGCCGAAAACGTATTGATCGCCTGATTTGTTGTGGTAGGTGTCATGGTTGCCCTGAGTTGTGGCAATGGGTTTGTATTTAATAAATTCCGTTGCCTTATCCGTATAATTTACAATCTCGGACGGATTTAGTCCGATAAAATCTACAACATCGCCGGCATGAATAAAAAATCTGTGGTCAGGATCGTATTCATTTGCCGCACGGAGTGTGAGAGTCATACCTTCGAACACATTGTCCTGTGTGTCAGTTACCACGGTAAAACTGAATTCTTTAAAGCTTGCGTCCGAAGTCAAACAATAGTAGGGTTCAGACCACGAGCCAGGCTCGCCCATTCGGTATTTATACATAGTAGCCGGATCAAGACCTGTAACCGCGTATTTAAAAATATTTCTGGCAGCGTAATTTCCATAACCGGTGCAAGCCGCGCTGCTGCAGGTGCCGTTTGTGCTTGGACAAGTTGTAACACCGGTTACGTCAAACAGCGTACCTGTTACTTCTATACCTTCCGCTTGATCAAAGCTCTCTGTCGCTTTTACAACCTGCAAGGTTTGGGTAGCTACAGTTACAGCATTGTGCCATTGCACTAAAAATCCGCTGGATGAATCCTGAGCCAAATTATTCGTAATATGATACGGAACATCCCCCGTGCCTTTGGGTTCAAAAGTACCTGTAACGGTAACATCGGCAGCCGGCATTATAAATTGATTGGCGGAAGTCATAGTAACAGTGGACGGATCAATAATCCAACCGAGGAATACCATGCCTTCTTCTTCATCGGGAGTCAGGGTAATTGTTTCGCCCTGTACCGCGCTTTCTTTATCAGCAGTGCCCCCGGTAACGGAAATGCTGAATTCCCCGCCGCCCCATTTTGCGTACAGAGTAATGTTAGCGGTAACCTTATTCGAAAAATCATAACCATTGGTTAATGCGGCATTGGAAAACCAGCCGATGAATGGGCGGTCTCCATTAACCGGATCGCTTGGCTTGGTCAAGCTGGTATTTTTTTCTACCTTTGTGACAGGCGTGAAGCCCGCAGGCCATTCGCCGCTGTTCAATCTCCATGTTACATTCCAGTATTCGGTTTTCGTACCTTTCTCATCCGGTCCCTCACCGCACGCCGCCATTGCTAAACCTAGCATCATCGCGATTAAAACAAAACCCCATAACCTCGCTTTCCTCATGAATTTTCTCCTTTATTATCAAATTTATACATGAAATATATCGCGTATTTTTTGATAAATCCATTTTTTGCGCTGTTTTTAACAGAGAATCAAGAAAAACTTTTAGTTAGCCTTCAGATTTGCTCTAAACCGTGCGATTTCTGCGCCTTTGTTTACAATTTCCGCATTTTTGTCATCGATTTCCGCTAAAAACATGCTTAATGTCACGCTCAATGACAGGCACCATATGCGCATACTTTAAGAATTCTTTATCCGCGGATAATTGAAGCCCAATCATTAACACCAAATAACACGTTCGTTCTTCGTCCGTGTGGTTCGCGGTAACATTTTATTGTACTGTAATGCATGATATACTTTGTCCATGTTTAATTTTTGTCCGTCCTGTGCGTCTAAAAGAATTACTTTTAATGATGGGAAAGTCTTTCGCTGCCCCGATTGCGGTTTTACTTACTACCACAACATCGCCGCGGCGACAGGCTGCCTGATCATTGTGCCGGAAGCTGACATGGAACGGCTGGTTTTCCTTGTCCGGGGCAAAGAACCTGCAATCGGTAAACTCGACCTGCCCGGCGGTTTTGTTGATATCGGCGAGGGAGCGCTGGAAGGTCTTCATCGCGAACTTCAGGAAGAAATCGGCTGGACGCCCCGCCTCTCTCCCCGGGAGCGGCTCTAAGCGATGTTTTTACTTTATTTGCTTCATTTTCTAATGTGTACAAATATAAGGGCATCGACTACAACACATGTGATATGTACTTTACAGTTTTGGCTCCCGGCTTAAAGCCGGAACACCTGAGTTTGGAAAAAGCCGAAGTGTCCGGTGTTTGTTTTCTCAAACCGGATGAGATTGATTTTAGTCAATTTGCTTTTAATTCTACACGGCAAGCGGTAGAGGTTTATTTAAAAAGCAGGGTCCGGCGTATTTAATCAGAAATAATCATCGTCATTTTACATTGATACCACATTTACATTGATACCGCCTTGACTATTTTTTAATTAATCAGCATCTTGTTATTATGTATCGAGGTTTACCTTCAACGCAATTTTCAATTCCGGCCGATTTTAAAAAGGCGGCAGAGCGCCTTTTTCCAAATGACGGCTTCTCTCATTCTGAGAGCGTGTTTAAGTCTCAGAATCCGGAAATGAAAGCAGCGGTTGAATTTGCCAAGGTTCTCGGGATTGGCGTTGAGTATCAGCGTTTACTTTCTCTTGATCGGCATGGCGGAGATCTCAGGACTTTCATGGATCGTTTTCAAAACAATCTTGATTTATTGATAAAAAAAACATGGGTGGAGAAGTCCGACGAAAACCGCAAGAATAATCTTCAGGATGAAGTTCCTTCGTTTATGGACACTCTTGAACGCGGAGAATTTTCAAAATCGATCGAAGAATTCAGCGCGATATTAGATGAGCTCGCTTATCTTTTATTCGGCGCTCAAAGTGAAAAAGAAGATTTTACCGAGTATACATTCCGCATAGACGCGCAGATGGGGCTTTTTTGGTGGTATGCCTGCAAACTCACCTTATTAAAAGAATATAAAGACGAAAATATTTCATGGGCTGTCTTATTGATTGGTCTGTGTTACCTGACAAATTTTTAAAAATAATTTAAGGATAGAAATATGATTGACACAGAAAACGTGCGCTGTTTCGGCAGCGAAGCTGCGGCAAAAGTTGATTCCGGCAGCACGGATTTTATCAGCGAATTTATAAAAGAAGATCTGGCATCGGGCCGGTACAGTTATGTGCATACTCGTTTTCCTCCTGAGCCAAACGGCTGGCTGCACATCGGGCACTGCAAAGCGTTCTACATTGATTTTTCAATGGCCGAGCGCTTCGGCGGCAAATGCAATCTGCGTTTTGACGACACTAATCCCGAAAAAGAAGACATCTCCTATGTCGAGGCAATAAAGCGCGACATCAAATGGATGGGCTACGACTGGGAAGACCGCGAGTATTACGCATCGGATTATTACGATTACCTTTACGATTTAGCGGTGAAGATCATCAAAAAAGGAAATGCTTATGTTGATGATCTCACTGACTCTGAAATCAGCGAATACCGCGGAACTGCTGTCGCGGACAAAAATAATATTACAGTGACGCCGCCGGGGAAAAACAGCCCTTTCAGAGACCGCTCTGTCGAAGAAAATCTCGATCTTTTCGCGAGAATGCGCGCCGGCGAATATCCCGACGGAGGTAAAACGTTACGCGCTAAAATCGACATGACTCATCCCAATCTGATAATGCGCGATCCTGTCATGTACCGCATCCGCCGAGAGCACCACTACCGCACCGGTAATTCATGGTGCATATATCCTATGTACGATTTTCAGCATCCCCTCTCCGACGCGAAAGAGGGAATCACTCACTCACTCTGTTCTCTTGAATACGAAATACACCGCCCGCTTTACGAATGGTTTATCCGTGAAGCGGAAGTTTTCCCCTCACGGCAGATTGAGTTTGCCCGTCTTAATTTGTCATACACCGTTATGAGCAAACGATGGCTGTTGAAACTTGTGCAGGACAAGCGCGTTTCCGGCTGGGACGATCCGCGAATGCCGACAATTGCCGGCTTGCGAAGAAGAGGCTACACTCCGCAGGCAATCCGTAAT
>Ga0209755_10006534_pt1 | contig 12860 bp, 12 predicted proteins | sample TergutCo191P1_FD_187301 | JGI IMG/M metagenome (GOLD analysis project Ga0209755, IMG submission 187301) | Cornitermes sp. P1 segment gut microbial communities from Petit-Saut dam, French Guiana - Co191P1 (SPAdes) (version 2) | ecosystem: Host-associated > Arthropoda: Insects > Digestive system... | reverse complement strand
TATATAATAAAATAACAATTATATATCTATTATATCTCAAAAAAGAAAAAATTCTAAAAAAAAAATACAATTTAATTGTTTCCACTAAACTTGGGTATTATTCAAATCACTTGTAACATAGTAATTGTTACAAAAACAACCCAAGAAGTTATACATGATAGGCCTGAACTATTTGCCAATCATAGTTTCGTGCGAAAACCTAAGATTAAATTAACTCTTCAATACCCTGTATCCGCGCTCCTACAACAGCGACAACGCCGCGGTTACGCCGATAAAAACAATCGAAACAGTACAAGAAACAGTAATCATATTATTGAACGACGGGCCTGCGGTATCCTTTAGAGGATCGCCGACTGTATCGCCGATGACTGCCGCTTTGTGGTTTGGACTGCCCTTGCCGCCGAATTTTCCGGCTTCAATGTGCTTTTTCGCGTTGTCCCACGCGCCGCCCGAGTTCAGCATGAAAACTGCCATGGCAAAACCGACTATAATAATACCCGTAAGATAGCCGACAACACCCGCGGCTCCCAACAGAATACCGGTAGCGATCGGCCCAAAAATTACAAGCATGGCAGGGGCGATCATTTCTTTTAACGCTCCTTTCATACAAATATCAACGCAGGTAGCGTATTCCGCGTCTGCCTTTCCTTCCATTAAGCCAACAATCTCTCTGAACTGCCGTCTGACTTCGTGTACGATACTCTGCGCCGCGCGCTGTACCGCAGCCATACAAAGAGCTGCGAAGAGCAGTACTACGGCGGAGCCGATAAAGAAACCGACAAGAACCGGCGGATTTGTGATATTCAAATTCATCGCGGGTTTTCCGATACTTGCTAATTGAATATTTGCGATATTCACATACGAAACCAGAAGCGCAAGACCTGTAAAGGCGTTAGACGCAATCGCGAAACCTTTTCCCGTGGCGGCTGTTGTATTTCCAAGCGCGTCAAGAGCGTCTGTACGCTCGCGCACTTTCTCTTCAAGTTTTGCCATCTGCGCGATACCGCCTGCGTTATCCGCGACAGGACCGAAAGCGTCAGTGGCAAGAATAATCGCGTTTGTAGCAAGCATGGCAACCGCGGCAAGACCAATGCCGTAAAGACCGACATTGTAGTTCAGGCTGATAAAATCGGCAAGCGGCATACTGCCGTCAAAAAAAGCTTCCGGTTTTAAAAACTTTACGCCGCCTGAAATGACAAAGCTAATCAAAGCAGCACCGGAAACGGTGATAATAGGACCGGCAGTAGATTTCATTCCGAGTGATAAACCGCCGATAATCAAAGGCGCGGCGCCCGATTCGCTTGAAGCGGCAAGCTCTCGTGTCGGCTTGCTGGCGTCTGACGTGTAATATTCCGTAAAAAGACTGACAATAAAACCGGCAACAATACCTATAACGACTGCGCCGTAAATACCCCAGGCATTCTGTGCCATGGTGGAATCGGCAGGAGCGTTATTTGCGATATACATAATAAGAGGCAGGGTTGCGACAGCAGCAATGCCTCCCGCGATATATACGCCTCTTCTAAGCGAGTTAAGAAGAGACATTTGGTTTGTATTCTCTTTTGTCCGTACAAAAAATGTGCCGATAATTGAAGAGAGAATACCAACCACAGAAATAACAATCGGCAGCATAAACCCTGCAATACCATATCCTGCGGCGAAACTGATTGCGATAGTTGCCACCAAAGAATTTGAGTTTGACTCATGAAGGTCAGCGCCCATACCGGCTACATCGCCGACATTATCGCCGACATTATCCGCGATAACAGCGGGGTTCCTAGGATCATCCTCAGGAATTCCGGCTTCAACCTTTCCAACAAGGTCAGCGCCGACATCAGCGGCTTTTGTAAAAATACCGCCGCCGACGCGGGCAAAAACCGCGACAACCGCGACGCCCATTCCGAAGGTGACCATGGTCTGAGCAATCATCGCGTCTTCAACTTTAAACGCGTATTTAAGAAGCATATACCAAACTGTGATTTCCAGAATCGCGAGTCCGTTAACAATAAAACCCATAACAGACCCGGAAGAAAAAGCGACGCGGAGCGCCTTATTAAGACTCTCGCTTGCGGCAAAAGCTGTGCGGGAATTGGCGTTTGTCGATACTTTTAAACCGACAAATCCGCAAAGCGCGGTAAAAAAACCGCCCGTAATAAACGCGAACGGCGTAAATGGATTGATGAACCCCTGCGCTCTGCCTGTCAATAAAGGAATGTACGCAAGCGCGGCCAGAACAACGAACATAACTCCAAGAAAAATCGCGACAGTACCGTATTGGCGTTTCATAAAAGCGTTTGCGCCTTCGCGGATTGCCTTTGCGATTTTTTTCATCACATCAGTACCTTCGGGAAATTTAATAACTTTTCGGGCCATAAAGAAGGCAAAAAGAAGCGATGCGGCAGCGCCAACATAGCCAACCCAGAATAAATTTTCAACCATTTTAATTAACTCCTAATAATAAAATAGACAGATCATCTTATTTCACCAAAAATAATGAATAATGTCAATTAGACAATTTGTATACTTCTGTCAAATAATTGGACAATGGCGAAAGCGGCTGCCGGTGCCGATTCAAAGCGATAATCCGTGACTTTTAAATCTCTCTGTGTTATAATTTTTCCATGAATGCAAGTTTTTATTCCCTCGGCGCTGCCGAAGAGGTAACAGGTTCCAAGCATGTGCTTGAGATTGACGGGCAAAGCTTTCTGATTGACTGCGGCGCGTTTCAGGGCTCCAGAGCCGAAGCAGATCGTAAAAACCGGGAATTCGGCATTGCTGCAGATCGTATCGAAAGCGTTATTTTAACGCACGGACATTTGGATCATTGCGGTCTTCTGCCGGTACTGACAAAAAATGGTTATAAAGGGAATATCTACGCAACGCCTGCCTCGCGGGATATCGCAAGCCTGATAATGATGGACTCCGCCAACATCCAGGCACGTGACGCGATGTATCTGCAAAGTCAGGCAAAAAAGAAAGGGGAGAAGTTTGACTGGACTCCGTTGTTCACAGAAAAGGACGCGATACAGGCAGTCAGCCAGACAATCGGAGTTTCGTATAACAGACCGATGTTTATCGGCGACGGAGTATCCCTTGAATTTTACGATGCCGGCCATATCCTTGGCTCCGCGATTGCGGCGATAAAAGTTAAAAAAGGCGGCAAAGAACTTAACATTCTTGCAACAGGCGACCTTGGCAGAAAAGGAAAGCCCATCATCCGCAATCCGGCAATTCCGGAAATGGCCCCGGACTACATCATCCTTGAAAGCACTTACGGCGATCGCGCGCACGGCTCCACAGACGAGGCGATTGAAAAACTCGCGAAAATAGCCAAGCACACTATCGAGAAAAAAGGAAAAATTTTAATTCCATCGTTCGCGATTGAACGCACACAGGAACTGGTTTTCTACTTCCACCTGCTGGTAGATAAAAAAATAATCCCCGAAGTGCCGATTTTTGTAGACTCCCCGATGGCGACTAACGCGACGACAATTTTCCAGGTTCACCCTGAATGTTATGGCGAAGAAATAAAAGAAGCTTTTATCAAGCATCATAAAAATCCTTTTGGTTTTAACAGTCTTCACTTTACCACCAGCGTACAGGAATCCAAAGCTTTAAACGATCGCGATGGTCCTCTCATTATAATTTCCGCGGACGGAATGTGCGAAGCAGGCCGCATACAACATCACCTGATGCACAATATACGGGATCCCAACACCACAATCATGACAGTCGGCTACATGGCGGAAAACACCCTGGGACGGCGCATCCGCAACCGCGAAAAAGAAGTGAAAATCCACGGCGACTGGTACAAGGTAAACGCGCAAGTGGAAGAGATCAACGCGTTCAGCGCCCATGCCGACTACAAAGAAATGCTTGAATGGCTCAAATCGGTTGACACCTCACGCCTGAAAAGCATTTTCCTCGTCCACGGCGAAAAAAAATCGCAGGCCTTTTTAAAAAAATTCTTTGAAGAGAACGGCTTCCCGAATGTGGAGATAATCAAATACGGAAAAACTTACGAATTAGATTGATTTTTGGGGTGTTACCTGAATAATAAAATATTTACAAAATCCGACGAAGTCTTCGCATGGCTGTCGCGGTTTATCAATCTAGAGCGCGGGCAGAAGCCGAAAAGTTTCCGGCTTGACAGGATGGAAACACTCTGTGAACTTGCAGGAAACCCTGAAAAATACGCTCCGTCCATTCATGTCGCAGGCTCCAAAGGAAAGGGTTCTGTAACAAGCATGTTGACCGCCATGCTGACAGCCGCGGGTTACCGTGCCGCCCGTTACATGTCGCCCCATGTAATCGACATACGTGAACGTATATGTCTTGGAGACATATATTTTAACGAAGAAATATATGTCTCTTCTGGCAACGAATTACTGCAAATCATAGAAGAGAGGCTTCCCGCTCTGAAGAATTCGCAAGTTTCGGCGGCGGCGTTATTTGATCCATTAACCGATGACGGCTGCGAACCCACTTTCTGGGAACTGCTGACTCTCCTCTTCTTCCTTTGCGCCCGTAACGCAAGAAGCGACGTGATAGTCGCGGAAACCGGCATGGGAGGGCGGCTTGACTCAACCAATGTGCTCGATCCGCTGGTCAGCGTCATCACCCTAATCGAACTGGAACACACAAGCATCTTAGGCGGCACTATTGAGGCAATAGCCGGCGAAAAAGCCGGCATTATAAAACAAGGTAAACCGCTGGTATTAGCAAAACAACGAGATGAAGCCCTAGAAGTATTCAAGCAAAAAGCACAGGAAAAAAACGCCCCGCTGATATACTTCCCGGACATCGCAAAGCTTTCAGATATAAATGTTACCGATCAAGGCACAGAATTTTCCCTTTTCTATACATCTTCTCACTTCTCACTTCTCACTTCCCGTTTCTCACTTCCCCTCCCCGGAAAAGTGCAGGCGGAAAACGCCGCTCTCGCCATTGCAGCGGTAAAAACCGCATTCCCTCAGATTGACGATGACGCAATCCGCGGCGGACTTGCCAATTTGAAAATCCCGGGACGCTTTGAAAAAATTGCCGATGAACCGCCATTTATTATAGACGGCGCTCACACCCCCGAAAGCCTTGCCCTGTGCATCGAAACATTCCTCTCGCTTTACGGCGAAGGCGGCGTACTCCTCTTCGGCTGCGCCGCGGATAAAGACGCGGCTGCGATGGCAGGCGCGGCACACAGCCATTTCGCTAAAATAATCATCACAACACCGGGGGCATTCAAGGCAAGTAATCCAGAGCAGGTTTACAATACTTTTGCAAAGATCGCGGGAGAGGAAAAGACGCTGCTTGTAAAGGATACGCGGGAAGCTGTCAGGCTAGCGAAAAAGGAAATGATTCCTATTTTAGGAACAGGGTCGTTTTATCTGGTTTCGGAGATTAGGAAGATAATTGTTAATAATTATTGAGTGGCTTCTTCATCATCGCTCATTATAATACAGTCAATTTTATGTTCTTCATCTTTTGATAAATTGGCATAAGAATTTAAAACATAATAAAGAATACGGGTATTTTCCTGCTTCTGTATTCCAAGCACCGCTCTTTTTTGAATGGTTTTAAATTGACGCACGTATTTATCTTTTTCAAATGATATTTTATTTGAATAAATTTCTTCGATTATCGCGGCATCAACTTCGTCAACAATCAAACGAAGCCCCAATTTAAAATCTTCATCATCAAGATCAAATATTTCATTTTCCAGTGATGAAAGCTCGTGTTTTCTGGATTTTTCATTGAGCCTTACGGCGCATTGGATAAAATTTGTGTAAGCTTTAAAATACTGACTTCTGTTCATATTGACTCCTTTAGCTTAAAAATTTAGTTACAAGCTGCGTTATGTTGGCTCCGCCGCCTGCCATCATTGTACCGCCGCCGATATACAGCAGCCATTTTACCCATGACGGCACTTTGTCTTCTATCATTTTCGCGATAACAAGCGCCGCTACTCCCGACAATGTTGTTCCGCCGATACGGACACCGGCCGCGTTACCGAATATATCTCCTATTTTTGCAACGGAATCAATTGCTTTATTAAAAACCATTGGCAGCTTATTCCCGGAATTCTGCATAATACCTTTTATTGCCGCTTCAATTGTATCCTGCGCTCTGGCGGAAAACGGCACAACAAACATTAATAAAAACGCAATAAACGATTTTTTCTTCATACTGCCTCCATTTTTAGTGACAGCCGCCTATGGTAGTAAAATACGACGGCTGCTGCTATATTACCATATTTTGGATAATTATTCATTATTTTTCACTAAGAACCGATAAATTCTATCTTTTCAAAATCTACCCATTTTTCAGGCTCACTTCTCATTGACCCGCTGACAATTACTTTATCCGCTCCGTAATTAACATGTTCGATAATTACCGACCCGTCTTTCGCAACCGCTCTGAATGTAAATTGCGCGACTCCCATCATATTTCTCCTCACATCGCTGGTCTCCATTACCAGGTTTCCGCTCGCGTCTACTTTCAGCGAATTGACTTTGAATGTTCTGAAATTCTCAGCTACGGTGAACGGAACGTCTTTGCCAACAAGTTTTGCGACTTCGGCATCAACATTGGCGGTTAACTTATCGCCTATTTCTTCCAGGCCTTTGCTGAATTGCTCGCCCGCTTTTGCATACGCTTTGGCATCCTGTTTTTTCTCAGCTTTCTCTTTCGCGATTTTGTTCTTTTCTCTTACGGCATCGTCTGCTAAATTGTGGTCAGCGTAAATTGCCGGCAACGCTCCGAAAAAGCCATCTGTTTTCAATCCGCTCTTTTTAGCTCCGCTTCCGCCGCCTCCGCAAGCTGCCATTGTGAATATAATTACCGCGCCAATGGCAATAATCCCTGCTATCTTCAGGATAGCTTTTAATCTAATTGTGTTTTTCATAACACTCTCCTTCGCGTTTAATGTCCGCATGACAAGGTTAATTTTCAGATATAATTCCCACAGCTGCAAACATACTTATCTATTATATTTTTCTCTTTAAATACTCCGCAAATCCATAAAATAATGTTGCCAAAACATGGATTTTTGTTGCGTTTACGCTGATCATACCGCAAGCATAATTATTCCATAATTAAGAAATACCAGAGAATTTTTACCTTGCATACCTATTTTTTTAGATAGGTATAAAGATATTTCAACTTTTAATGATCATTTTGTACCTAACAAATTTGTTAGGCGAAGGTTATAGCACTACATATAGCGTAGTATAAACAGCAACCACACTATATGTAGCGCAGGAGGCTGTCACCTATATTTTGCAAAAAGTTCAGCCCTGCTCTGAACACCAAGCTTGCGGTATAAATTACCGCGATGAAAATTAATCGTGGGATAACTTACTTTCAGAAGATAGGCAATTTCTTTTGGAGCCATACCCTTTAGCAGCATTGTAAAAACCTCATGTTCCCTTTCAGTCAAATTCAAACTTTCCTGATTATTAATAACTTCTGTTTCCGCCAGACCCTGGGAATATTCAGCCATATCCTTCAAATGAAGCCCGTCCGTCCAGTCCGCTTCAAAAAGCTTTTTCTGCAGATAAGGAAGAATCAGGAAGCAGAAGGAACTTAAAACAACTACAACGCCGAGAGCGATAACATGTCTTGACCCCTGATAACGTTCAAAAACCTGTGAAAAAATACCGGATATAAAAAAATATTCGATAAATAAAACAAAGCAAAAAAGTTTATACATTTTGATTGAATTGCTCTTTTTGATCGCTCCTGAACAAAGATAGTAAATTATAATGTAGCCCAAACCGTCTCCAAGCCCATATATAAGAGACCCCGAAAAATGAGCCGCGTCGGAATTGTAATTAACTACGGTAAGCCCCAAAAGCGAAAAAACAAGGAACATCATCCAAATATAGAGCGCGTTGCGGTTGCTTATCAACATAATTAAAACGATTGTTATGATAGAAGAAAATTGACCAAGTCCGTAAGGCAGACTAAAAATAATATTATCAGCGCTTTCAATATAATTGATCATGCACATGATCGAATAATAAACTATATGAAGCCCTATAACAATTTTAACAACGGAACCGCTGTTCGCCGTTTGCCGCGCGGAAATCTCCGTTACAGGAAGCGCCGTCTCATTTTTTTCATCATCCTTTCTGCCCAGCATAAAAGCCACAACAAGGTAGAATGCCATGACAGCCGCGCCGCCCCATGTTTTATAAACCGACTGAACGGCGGGAAAATGCCTGTAGATTGTGTAATAAAGACTGTAGTAGAAGATAATTAACGCCATGCCAAACAGCCTTTCAACATTGTTCAATTTAAAGCAAAAGAATGAGAAAGCGCAGCCTGCGCAAATACCGTTAAAAAATTGAAAGGCCATGAATACCGCAAGTTTTGCAGAATCATCAGTTAACAGTAATTGAAAAGGAAGCAGGACAGCGCAGCATACAGCCGCCATCCTAAGAAGAGATAATATTAACCGCTTTGGTGCAAAGACAAGAACAAGCCAGCCCAGACCTAAAGGGTAGAGCATCAACTCATAAGATTGCAATCCCGCAAATTCAATATACAGGTTAAAATAACGGAAATCCCCCAGGATAACCGATAAAGGGAAAATCAGCAGAAGCAGCCATCTCTCCCACCTTATGTTTCCAAAAGACAGCTCGTCTCTTGTCTGAATAAACCTCTTAATACTGGAAACAAGGAACAATTTGTAATCCCTCTTATAAATATTGTCTAAATCGAAATTTACCAAAAATATAAGAGAAAAACAAGATCAATTAACCTTCAAAATTCCAGACTCCGCTGTTATAAGTATAAACGCCGATGCCATGTTCCAGAAACGCGGATTTAAAATCATTACCAAAAGCCGAGTCGGAAATAAATACATCCTGATTTTTAATCGTTATCTTTCTAACAGGATTCTCCGCAAAAGCTTCGGCTCCGATAACATACACGCTTTTACCAATGATCACTTCAGAAATTGAATTCTTATAGAATGACTTATTTCCTACAAGAAGCACAGTATCGGGTATATCAATTTTAATTAAACGATTAAGGGAAAACGCCTCCAGTTCGATAAATTTTACATTCGGCGGAATCTGCACTTGAGTAATGCCGCTCCCGGTAAATGAGGACGGGCCTATTGATACAACCGGTGTATCCCGTATTGTTCCCGGTATTGTGACATTGCCGCCGTATCCTTTATATCCTGCCGCGATTGTTATCGCGCAAGGAGGCGTACGCGCCCAGATTTTTAACGCATCAGCAACGGGAGCGCCTCTTGTCAGAGGAGGAAGAGCGCCTGATACAGAAACGCTGTTACTCATTCCCAGGATTGTGGCGACAGATTCATAATCCGATAAAAGCAAATTATCGCCGCTCAATCTGTAATTCCAGGTTGTAACCGTCTTCCCAGGAATTTTGATCCATCTGTAACGGTTTTCGAATATAACCATCGCTTCAAAAACACCTGTCTGCGCCATAGACCTTTTACGCGGAACATAAGCATGGGTAAGATTCCACGACAGCTTATTATCCGAGAAAGTAAATTTACCTCTGGCGCTGGAAACGCCGTTTAGTTTTATCTCAAGGTTATTTCCGGAAAAAACCATTTCCGTAAAACCATCACCTGAAATACCGGAGAAATTACCTTCAAAAGGCGCGCTACCAACAAGGTTTCCCGCGGTACTTTGGGAAGAATTCGGCGCGGAAGAACATCCCGAAAAGCCGAAAAATAAAAAAATTACAATAATAATAGATATGTTTTTCATAATTAACTCCTTGCTAAATTACCTTAATTGAGTTCTTTTTTTTTCAATGAATTCGATATTTATTGAAGAATTAAATTCCCTTACAGCCTTAATCTCAAAAGTAATTTCTTCCGATCTTAGGCTGACTTTTTTTGGTCTGGCGGAATTATTGTACCTTGGTATATATCCGGTAAAATCATGCACTCCATTAGGCACAACAATACGTCCTGACTGATTGGCTTTCAGGGAGAATTGCTCAATACCATTAACATAAACTGAATATGGCGGAGCTGCAAAATGCAGAATTCCGCGGTAAAATATTATCACCGATTCATCCGAGCCCGGTAATGCCGAAGTATCTCCGATAGATGGATTTGAAGAAGCGCATCCGTTTACTGACAGAAAAATAGAAACAATGGCAAAGACGCTTATCCAAACAAATTTTTTTTTCATAGTAAAATATCCTTTAAAAACATTTCCGGCAAAGCCTTAAACCCCGCCGGAAACTAATTGAGACTTTTTTAAAATTTTAATTCTAAAAAGCTACCTTAGACTTAAATTATTTACTGTTTTGAGCATAAGGGTTTTCCAGAAAAAACCGGTCAATATTGGCCTGTACTTCAGTCAGATTGTTGTTAGCCGATATTGAGCCTGCTTCCTGAAGCGCAGCGTTTATCGCAGTGCTGTCACCCGCGGCTTCATCAAGTATTATGTCAAAAAGTTTACTGAATTCCCGCGCTCCTTTCTTTGTGGCGCCGCTTCCATTCATGTAAAGGTTAATCGCCTGCTTGTAACCGTTGGTATTTGAATAATGCTTAACAATATTACCGTTTGAATCAAAAATATATAAATGCGCAACCAGGGTAAACTGCGATCCGGCTGTAGGAATACCCAAAAGAAACAGAGGTATAAACGCGGGGACATAAGCAAGGAACACAGTTAAAGGCGTATAACTCCAGGTAGTTGCTTCAAAACGCACATCATAATATCCGAATTCTTCACTCTGGGCGTCAAGAAAACCTTTTTCTATCATCTTTTCCGCAGTCACGGACAGTATTTCATCAGCGTCGCCTGCGTATTTAAGATTCAGAATCGTACCTGATGAGTTTTTTGTAACCAAATCCATTTTACGGAGATCAATATAACTAACACAGCTGGAAAGAAACAGGCTGACAAGCAAAAATGCGGCAATAAATTTTTTAATTTTCATAAAAATACTCCTTATGTATTACCCGCGCATGGGGATTGTCTTTGACAGACTTCTATTGGTTTTATCAGTAACAGTAACTACGATTGTTCTGCCGCCCATAGCGGCTCTCAACTCGTAATCATGTCCTGGTACAAAATCGTATGTAAATGTAAAATTAACTGCCTGTTGTTGAATTTCGTCGCTATTGTAGTAATAGTCAAAACGAAAAGCATTCTGTCCTGCCGGAATAGCAATTTCCGTAAATTTACCGTCACGCGCGTTACCCCACGAAACCGGTTTACCGTTAAAACCGGTAATACCCATCTCATAGTGAATCCTTAAATTGCAGAGCTGATCTTGTTCCGCCGTCTGTAAAGCTGAGCTGTAAACCCCCATTGTGGTTGTGCAGCTCATTAAAATGTTTGCGAATATCAGCATTAAGCTGAGTATTCCCGTTTGATACAGTTTTTTTCTCATCTGTATTCTCCTTCGAACTTTTTTTAATTTCCTCATCGAGGGAATCTTCCCTCCTTTTATACCTCAATCATAGTATCATTATTATTTTTATATGTCAATATCATTATTGATGTTTAAAAAAAGCCAATTTTGCGTTATTTTATTACTAAGTGAAAGATAATTTTAAAGCGAATTTACGAACTGAACTTGATTATCTTGGTTTAACGGTTAAAGAACTTAGCGCGAAAACAGGTATTCCAAAAGGAACTTTAGACTGTTATCTAGGGGTAAGAGCTTCAATGCCTCCGGCTGATGTTGCGGTACAAATTGCCGCAGCTCTTAATGTATCGGTCGAATATCTTGTCACCGGACAGGAATTAAAAAAACATGACAAGCTGCTCGATCATAATGTTCGTTCCATTGTGACAATATTACCGGAACTTAATGATAAAAATATAAATACAATACTTGGTCTTGCAAGAATTTTAAAAGAACAAAAAGAATAATTATCCTTTCTTAATCCGCCAGAAATTATCCACTTTCTCAAACTTACACGCAGGTATGCTGACCTGACGTCCGTCTTCAGAGGTAAGTTTAATCTGGCAGGTGATGGGGTTTACCTCGGTTACTTTCCATGTCTCGTTCTCAAAGTTGATTCGCATTCCTTCCTGGGGAAGGTTGCGCTGTTGCTCGCTGTAGAAACCGTATTCGTAGAAGAGACAGCAGAGGAGGCGGCCGCAGGGGCCGGAGATTTTTACGGAATTAAGGGAGAGTTTTTGATCTTTTGCCATTTTGATCGAGACAGGTTTTAGTTTGTCGGAGACGCAGTGGCAGCAGTAGCCCCGTCCGCAAACGCCAAGACCGCCTGTCATGCGGGCTTCGTCGCGGACGCCGATTTGACGCAGTTCGATGCGCATTTTAAAAACGCTCACCAGGTCTTTGACAAGTTCACGAAAATCAACGCGGTTTTCCGCTGTAAAGAAAAAGAGGATTTTCGGCTCTTCAAGAAGATAATGAACAAGAACAAGTTTCATTTCCAGTTTATGATTGAGAATCTTCTGCTTGCAGATGTTAAACGCTTCATCTTCCAGTTTGTGATTATTACGGGATTTTTCCAAATCTTCGGGGCTTGCCGCGCGCACAATCCAGGCAATCTCGGAAACAGGAGGAAGTTTACCCTGAACGGCGCTAATCACCTGAGCCAAATCCTTACCGTAACGGGTGGGAACAATAACCATCGTGCCGGGATCAAGGTTTTCTTCACGATAAACGGCAAGAAAGGTTTCCTGAGAATAAACAAGCCTCAGCCTGTAAATTGGGACATCCGGAGAAAGAGCCTCAATTCCGGCAGGCGCGCCTGTTATGACATTATGCTCCTGAAACTTCGATTCGTTGCGTTCGTCTTCAAGGGATTCTATGTCATCGTCTTCGTTATAATCACTCACAAATTCACCTACTGTAACAAGTCTATCAAAAGACCCTTGATT
>Ga0209755_10006533_pt1 | contig 12861 bp, 16 predicted proteins | sample TergutCo191P1_FD_187301 | JGI IMG/M metagenome (GOLD analysis project Ga0209755, IMG submission 187301) | Cornitermes sp. P1 segment gut microbial communities from Petit-Saut dam, French Guiana - Co191P1 (SPAdes) (version 2) | ecosystem: Host-associated > Arthropoda: Insects > Digestive system... | reverse complement strand
CACAATGCCTCTTGCCCTGCCGCCTACAAGAACCAAGTCCAGCATTTCACGGCGTGGGAACATTTTTACTGTGCCCTTTGCAACCTGGCGCATCATTGATTGATATGCGCCGAGCAAAAGTTGCTGACCTGTTTGACCACGAGCATAGAATGTACGGCTAACCTGTGCGCCGCCGAAAGAACGGTTGTCTAAAAGACCACCGTATTCACGGCCAAAAGGAACGCCCTGCGCTACGCAGTGGTTTATGATTAAGTTTGAGCATTCCGCCAAGCGATGAACGTTTGCTTCACGAGCACGGAAGTCGCCGCCTTTAACGGTATCGTAAAAGAGACGGTAGATTGAGTCGCCGTCGTTCGGCAAGTTGTGAGCTGCATTTATGCCGCCTTGCGCTGCAATTGAATGTGCGCGACGTGGGCTGTCTTGAATGCAAAACGATTTCACATGATAGCCGAGTTCGCCAAGAGAAGCTGCAGCCGAGGCTCCAGCCAAACCGGTACCTACGATTATAACGGTGAATTTGCGTTTGTTAGCCGGGTTTACCAGCTTAAGCTCGAATTTATGGCGAGTCCATTTTTCTCCAATTGGGCCGCCCGGTATGTTAGATTCCAATTTCATTGTTCGCCTCCTTCTCCCAGCTCTTCTGGATTTTGCGATTCTTCAATTGATTCGCCTTTACGGTAATGCGGTCCACGGCCTTCGCCTTTTCCTCTGCCTTCGCCGCCAAAGCGGTATTTTTTGCCAGAGAAATCCGGCCCGCCACGAAACGATTTACGTTTTGTGAATGCCTTTTGATCTTCTACAGGCTGCTCGGAAAGTCTTTCAAGAAAGCTTTGGTAATTAGAGTCTTTAGACTTCTCTATGGTAGCTTTTGTATTGAACAGGTCCATATTTACCGTAGCCCAGGTACCTGCAATTGCAGCGCCAAAGCCAAGCGTAATCGCAACGCAATACGCAAGAGCCAGCTTGTTTATAATCGGCGTCCATTTCGGATGGTTTATGCCCATAGTTTGGATTGCGCTGGAAATGGCATGCCACAGATGGAAGCCCACAGCAAGTATAGCCGACAAAAATAATACGGCAGAAACCGTGTCGCCTAGCATTTCAACCACTGTAAGCCACATGTCACGAACAACAATGCCATCCATCAATTCCGGATTTACATAATAATAATATGAGTAGGAGCCGCTACGGAAAGTAACTAGGTGCCATACCAAGAAAGCCAGTACCGTAAGCCCGGACCAAATCATTATAAAGGTGGGGAATTGTTTTTTGCCCTTGCGATCGTCCACCACATAGCGAGCTGCGCCGCGAGCCTTGTAGTTCTGCAGCTTTAGCGTGATCGCTAAATATATGTGTACTATAAAGAGCACAACCATGCCAGCTTCAAACGAATATAAGACCAGCTTGGACTTGGTTAAGAGCGCAGTGTATAAGTTATACGCTGCTTGAGCTTTTTCCGCATCCGGCAAAAGCAATTGTAGATTGCCAACCACGTGTATAAGCACAAAAAGCGCTATAAGACACCCGGAGGCACCCATAACCTGCTTCTTTCCTATTGAAGAGGTCAGGTAGGTGAAAAGCCATTTCATTTGTTAAATCTCCTTGAGACAAAGAATCGTAGGTAAATATAGTAAATAAAATTATACGCCGTATCCTTTTTTTTCCAGTTCAAGCGCAAGGTCAGAGCCTCCGGTCCTAGCTATCTTGCCATCTATCAAAATATGCACAAACTGCGGTTTTGCGTAGTCCAGCAGGCGTTGGTAGTGTGTAATCAGGACTACTGAGCGTTCCGGGGTCATTAAATGATTTATCCCATTGGCCACGATTCTCAGCGCATCTATGTCCAGCCCGGAATCTGTTTCGTCTAAAAATGCAAGGGATGGCTCCAGCATTGCCATTTGCAGGATTTCGTTTCGTTTTTTTTCTCCGCCGCTGAATCCCTCATTTAAGCCACGCTCCCTGTAGCGGTTGTCCATTTCCAGGAGTTGCATGGCTTTTTCCATTTTTCCCATGAACTCATTTTCGCTTAATCTTGGCAAATTGAGAGCTTTGTGCTTGGCATCTATGGCGGCCCGCAGAAACTCTTCGTTGCCCAGCCCGGCTATTTCCAGCGGGTACTGGAAGCCTATAAAAAAACCTGCATTTGCCCTAGCCGCCACTGAAAGCTCGAATAAATTTTTCCCCATAAATTCTACGCTGCCCGCTGTAACTATATAGTCAGGGTGCCCGGCAATAACCTTGGAAAGCGTGCTTTTGCCTGCGCCGTTTGGCCCCATAATAGCATGAACTTCTCCTTTTCCAACCGATAAATTCAAGCCTTTTAGGATTTCCGTACCGTTTGCCAGTGAGGCGTGCAAGTCTTTTATTTGTAGCATGTTGGGAAAAGTAGAATTTTCTATATTACATCCGTGGCATTTGTAACCATTGTGCTAGGTGTATCTCTTTTTCTTTTGCTGACGTTTATACTGTCGCTTCTTAGCCGTATAAATTTGTTGGAAAGGCAAATAGTTAGTATAGAAGCCCTGATTATTGAATCAGAACACAAACTGCAAGAAGTCGGAAACCTGATAAAGCAATCCGCTTTCGAAGTCAAAAAGGAAAAATAAATGCCGCGAGAAACATTGAAAAAAGGAAAATGATAATGACAGACCAAACGTTGATTATTTCGGTTCTAGTTATAACGCTGCTCAATTCGGGGCTCGTGACACTTGCGCTTAGCCGTATAAACGGTTTACGCAAAGACCTTCGTACTCCTGTGGTGAAAAAATTCCCTCAGGACTTCAAACAGGATTTCAAAAGAAAACCTGTGGACATTCCAAAAGCTCCGGAAAGTTTCGGAAAAAACCAGAGAGACGATAAATCAGGTCGCCAAGGCAATTCGCCCTATGGGCAAAATCGCCAAAGAAACGGCCAGCAAAATCGTCCCGCTCCAATGCGCCGTCCTTCTGCAAAGGCTCCGGACGTATATTCAAACGAAGCCCCTGCACCGCAGGCTTCTGCCCCAGTTCCACCACGCCCGGTATCAACGGAAGACCCTTCTGCTACAGAAGGTCGTCGCCCGCTGCCGCCGCGCTTCAACGGCAATGACAATACCTCTCCGGTTCATGTCTCTGCCCCAGCCCCTGTTAATTTTGCCGCAAACGATGCTAACAATGGTGATGATGAAAGCGGAATGGAATTCGATCGTTCAAAAATGGCGCATGGCCGCAGAAATGTGGTCGCAAAACCCGCTATAGAGGATGATGCAGAGGAAAAAGTTTAGTTTTCTAATCCACCCCAAATGGAGTTCTAATTATGGCCGAAGGTGATACAGCAGAAAAAGGAGCGGCGGCGGTTCAAACAGAGCCAAGCCGTTTCAAAATCTCTATTACAAAAGACCGTATGGAAGTCCGTATGTATCCTCTTATCGGGATTCATGAGGGTGGATTGGTAACTTATGAAGATGTTGTAGAAGCATTTAAAAAAGAAAACATAAAAGCTGAAATAGATGAAGCGTTGGTTAGGAGTCAGTTGGTGGAAGTTAATCCGCAAGAGACTACAATAGCTAAAGGCAAAAGGCCTCATGATGGCCGAGATGGGCATATAGAATATAAATTTGACATGAGCGCAAAACCGCAATTCGTAGCAGATCCAAAAGACAGCAGCGCTATTGATTACAAGAATTCAATGCAGGTCACTTTGGTTCATGCCGGTGACATTCTTGCGACTATAATTCCGCCGGGCCCCGGAGAGCCGGGAGAAGATGTGAACGGGCTTCCCATAGAGGCTAAGCCCGGAGCAAAGGCGAAATATTTTGTGGGTGAAGGACTGGAAGAGAAAGAGGGAGATATTATTGTAACCGCTTCCGGAACACCCAGCGTTCAAGATGACCTCCTTATGGTTCGTCGCAGCTATGTTTTGCAGGGCGATGTAGGTTTGTCTTCGGGCAATATAACTTTTCCCGGAACTGTTGTTATACATGGCAATGTTACAGATGGCTTTGAAGTTACATCAGATGAAAATGTTGTGATAAACGGACTTATAACCGGCGCAAAGGTAAAAGCAAAGGGTTATATCAAGTGCTCTGGAGGCATTCAAGGCAAAGACAGAACCGAAATTATTGCTGGCGGATTTGTGGCAGCAACCTTTATAAACGCCGCAGTTGTTGTTGCGGAAGGCGATGTTTTAGTTACAAAAGATATTTTGCATTCAACCATAAGCTGCCTCGGAGAGCTTCGTACCGGAGGTTCCATTATTGGCGGAGTTACAAGCGTATTTAAAGGCGCTGAGTGCGGAGGAGATGTTGGCTCCGAAACAGGAGTTAAGACTATTGTGAACATACGCACTCACTACCGCCAGGAAAAGGCAAAGGAACAGGCGAATGCTATTGCTACGGAAACAAATGCAATTTTTGACAGATATAAAACATGGAGCAAACAGGATATTTTAAAAGAAGAAGATACCGCCAAACTGGCTAAAGACATAACAAGCTTGCAGGCATTAATTGCAAAACGGCAAATGTGCGATAATCAGGTGACAAAATTTAATCAGATGGTTTTTGAAAATAAAACTGCAAAAATAAAAATACTCGGAACACTGGAATCCGATGTTGTAATTGCGTCTCCATATACCCGCTATACAAGCACAGCGCACATGAAGGGGCCTCTTGCGGTATCTGAGAATAATGAATTTCAAAAAATGGCAATAATGAGAGGAGGTACCGTTTATGGCGGAGACCCTGGAGAAAATCAGCACCCTTAGTGATATGAAAGCTCTTATGGCGGAACTTCAGCGTTTGGAACAGAAATTCCTTTACGACTTTTACGGCGCATTGCAGGATTTTTCTTCAAAAAAAATTCTGCCTCAGTTGCTCGCAAAAAAGAAAATAACCAATGTATTTATCAGTGAAAAAGGTACTGATATTTTCAAAAAGGTAAGTGTTTCAAAAAGATATTCCGTAATTGTTTACGACTTGGAATCTGTAGATATGAATGGGCTTGAATTTTTAGCCGAGCTGGAAAAAAATTCCGATGCGAAATCCCGTTGCAAAGTGATTATGGCAATTCCAAAGCTCAATTCAGATGCTCAAATGAAACTGAAACAATTGGGAGCCGCTTCTTTTGTATTTAAACCTATTGAAGCCGAAGCTTTGCGCCTTGCTTTTGAAAAGATAGGCGTTGTTATACCTGTGTAAATTAACCTTGCCCTTCGGTTTTATTCAAAGTCATGTTGAAAACTTGCTTGTCTGCGGAAGACATTTCAAAGTCATGTGCCATTTTTAGGCAGCCAAAAGGGCAGCTCTCTACGCAGAATCCACATTGTGTGCAGGTATCCATGCGATAAAGATATTTGCCCAAAACTTTTTTGCCGGCGATGTTTTTTGTTGAAAGCACATTTATGGAATTGTTCGGGCAATTTTTTTCGCATATTCCGCAAGCGGTGCAGGTATGCATGTTTTGTTCGTTGTGAATCAGTTCAACCCGCCCTCTAAAACGCTCGTGCATTTTTAGCGTAGCTCTGTTTTCCGGGTATTGTTCGGTAACTATTTTTTTCGGATTGAAAAAATATTTGAGCGTAACGGACATTCCTTTCAGCAGGCTGATTGGACCGGTTACCACAGCGTGGAAATATTTTGAAACCGTCATCATAGCACCCATCCCATAGCGGTGAACACCGCTCCCATAGCGAGCAGAATTAGGCTCAAAGGTAGCAGAAATTTCCATTCAAAGCTCATAAGCTGGTCAATTCTGGGCCTTAGCCAAGTCCAGCGGAACATCATGTAAAGCCAGATTAAAAAGTAAATTTTGGCAAACATCCAAACCAAGTCTGGAACCATCAAGAGATATTGATCTACTGCAGCGACTCCAATCAGAGGTGCTTGCCAGCCGCCCAAAAAGAAAATTGAGCCGAGTGCTGCTGCGCCTATCATGTTTATGTATTCCGTGAGGTAGAACATGGCAAAAGCCGTTCCCGTGTATTCTGTATGAAAGCCGGCGGTCAATTCCTGCTCCGCTTCTGCAATATCAAACGGAGCACGGTTGAGTTCGGCTGTGCTTATGCACATGAACATTATAAAGCCGACAAAACCCAAAACGGGCAGTTTTATAATCCACCAATTAAAAATTGTTCCCGTTTGTGTCGCTATAATATCGTTCAAAGACGCACTGCCGGAAATCATCACCACAAACAGCATGATCACCGCAAAGGAAACCTCGTAGCTGATCATTTGCGCACCGCTTCTAAGCGCACTGAGAAGAGAATATTTGTTATTGGATGCCCATCCGCCCAAAAGAATTGCAAAAAGCCCGAGCCCGTTTATAGCGATGATGGCCGGCACGGCAAAATCCAGATTTATCACCTGCCACTGCGCTCCAAAAGGGATGAGTGCCAGCGTAAAAAACGGCGCTGTTAGGGAGATCATGGGCGCAAGATAATACATTATGGTATCTACGCCTTTGGGAGAATAAACTTCTTTGAAAAGTAACTTTAAAACATCTGCTACGGTTTGCAGAATTCCATGCCATCCGAGTCTCATGGGCCCAAGCCTGCATTGAACATGGGCGCACACTTTGCGTTCCATATAAATCAGAATAGGGGCTGAGCCTATACCCACGGCTAGAACTGCGCACACCGCCAAAATCACATTTATGCCCAAAGCAAGCTCTGGCCACGGCGAATAATCTCGCACAATTTCGCCGATAAAGTTTGGAATGCCAAAGGTCATGGATGTAATGTAGAAATTTCTACATTACCCGCTGGAGATATGGAAGTTTCTTTAAACATTGAACAATTAGCTCGCTTTCCAAAGCGACGTGGCGCGATATTTCAGGTGGAAGCTGATAATAAAGGGCTTGCACTGGTAGATGTCAAGTGCGGAACACTTAAAATTTATGTTCTGATAGACCCGGATACGGATCTAATTTTAGACACAAAGTTTTTTACCTACGGTGGTCCGTTGCTAACTGCCTTGGCAGATATTCTATGCGAAGGGCTTGTTGGTAAAAAGATAGGCGACGTACAGTCTTTATTGCAGGATTTTCAGGCTGTGGCAAATTTGCCGGCGATGGTAACCGAGGCTTACCCTGAAAAAAAGAATGTGGCTTTTGCGGCAAGAGCCGCTATGGGCAGCGAAAAATTGAAAGCCTGCACTGTAGAAGGCAGGGAAGAAGCTGATGCCGAGTGGAATGCGCTGGGCGAAAGCGAAAAACTTGACAAGATAGAAGAGTGCATGAATGAATATGTGAGGGCCATGCTTGCCGGAGACGGCGGCGGATTGGAAGTGCTTGGTATTAAAGGTGGAAAAACCGTTATGATACGTTATCATGGGGCTTGTGCCGGTTGCGGTGCGGCGAGTGGCGGCACTTTGGTTTACATAGAAGACCAGCTTCAGCAACATGTTTATTATGGCTTGATTGTTGAACCCGAAATACAAACTTTGGAAATAGGAGATTTTTATGCCCACTGAAATCCCGGCAGAGTTGCTTTCACCGAGTCTTGAGGAGCTGGAAGAAAAAACAGTTGCGGATTTGGCGATAAAATGGAAGCCGCGTAAACGGCCCGGAAAAAAAGAACGTGCTGTTTTGAAGCATGAAAAAGAGGCAGCCAAGCTAAAAGCCATAGCAGAAGAGATAAATAAGCCAAAACTGCCGCCGATAAGCAAGCTGGATTCCCTGTTTGTTCCGCCGCCACCGAAAAAATTTTCGCTCAACGATGTAAACTCCAGCCATGTAGGCAATATCGCAAAGTCATTGCGCCCTACTTTAAGGGTATCGCTCGGAGGATTGCCGCCAAAACCTGTTGTAAGTGCGCCGCCTGTTAGCAAAAGGGGCAGGCCGCCTAAAGTGAAGCCAATATGAGAAAGCGATATTTGCGGGCTGTGTTATTACTTTTAGGAGTGGCTGGCATTGTTGTATATTCGTTTTATCCAGATATAAAAAGTGCGGAGTGTTTTGCCGCAAAGCCGCATTCTTATGGGGAGGCTCAAGTTGGTGATAATTCCTTTAAGTGCATATTGCCGGAAGAAAACACAAATTGCGGAATGACTTTTTCTTTTGATAATAATAGAAACTGGAATATGATGGATTCTCTTATACTCCATTTGCAAAGCTCTGAAAATTTCAAGGAACTTATAGTGCAAATATTGACCTATGATCCGGATAATCGCACGAATAAACCCGCTTTAAAGGAGCTTAATCTGAATTCAAGCATAAAGCGTTATTCAATTCCTATGGAATATTTTTACACGCCGGATTACTGGTTTGAACAGCAAAATGCTAAGAATACTCATAATGCAAGAAGATTTTCTTCTGTGGTAGGTTTGGAAATGTATTCGGGTTGGAAGAATCCGATAGATGAACCGTTGGAATTGAAACTTGAGAGCATATGCGCTGAGGGTTTAAGCAATTCAGCCTTTGTTTTTCTTGTGATTTACATTGCGATTCTGATAACCATAGCCATTAGCGTGAGAATTCGATACTAGCCGACTCTGCCTATGTCGTTCACGGCTTTTGTGAGGGTTTCGTCTTCGGATTGAATGGATTTTTGATTGGCTTCATAGTTTCTCTGGAATCTTATCATTTCAACCATTGAGTCAATTACGCTTGCATTGGATGCTTCCAAAAAGCCCTGTTTTACGGCGGTGTTGATCGTGCGAATAGGTTCTTCGCCGTTTTTGGCATAATAAAGGTTAAAGCCTTCACGTACTAGCTGAGTTCTTTTGTCTTCAAAGTCAACTATGGAGAGTTTGCTGACTTCTTGTCCGTCTGCATAGACTCTTCCGGACGGCGAAACGGAGAATGTTCCGCTTTCGTTCAAATCTATGGGAAGTCCGTCTTCGCCGAGTACTTTGAAACCTTGCATGGTCACAAGCTCTCCCATTCCATTGCGTGTGAAGCTGCCGTTTCTGGTATATCTAATGCCGTGTTCGGTTTCCACCTCAAAGAATCCTGAGCTTTCAAGTGCTAAATCAAAGGGATTTTCGGTAATTATCAAGCTACCTTGCGAGTAATCTATGTAGTTTTCAGACATTTGGTGGTCTTCGTCTTGATGGAGTTTTAGTTCATCGTTTCTTTTAATATCAACCTGCGCGATGCTTGCCATGAGAGACCTTTTGAAGCCTGTAGTGTTAGCATTTGAGAGATTGTGGGCAGTGTTGTCCATCATCTCCTGGAGGAGCATCATTCCGTTGCGCGCTGAGTAAAGACCATTAACCATGTGGGGTAGAATGCAAAAATCGTGCCAGATTGTTTTTTCCATACCTTTGGTAGTAAAGCTTGGGTTAGTTTCGTTTACTATATTATATATAAGTTTATCAATGAGGTTAGGCATGAAAGATTTTATAAATCCGCTTGATGTGGAGGCCGATGCTGAGATACTTGCAGATCTTGCGAGAGCCACGGGTATCTCAAAAGAGCATATTGATGAAATTGAACGCACGGGAACAACCACATTGGCTACTCTTATTGAAATCTCCAAAAAATTTGCTCTTTTGCAGCGCAGGTTAGATGCTTATGAACCCTCAAGAGAAAACTTGCAAGAGCCAACAGAGGTAGCTCCGGGGCAAAACCCTCAAATGACTGAGACTGAACAAAAAGTTAAAAAGAAGAGAAAGAGAAAACAAAAGAGAAGGGAAAGTGAGATGTATTAAAGCTTCCTGTAGAAGCTCGACTGAACGCCCACAAATAAAAAGGAACCTAAAATGACAGTGGAAGCATCAAGGAAATTATATGAGAACATCAATAAGTGTTCGGATAGAGCTTCTCTTGAGGCGGCTTTAAATGATTTTTCAAAAGAACAAAGAATAAGCCTTTTGCTGAAAATTATGGGAAATCCTGTTGTTTCTTATTCGTGTGGTTATCCGGGCGTTAATGAACGATACGAAGTTGTAGCCGGAGCGTATCTGTCAGGTATTTGGAGGCGAGACTATCTTAGTTTCAAAACCGGAGGAAGGTTTATTTAATGATTTCCGCTTTAATGACACCAGAAGAACTTAATTACCTATACAAAACTCTTAATGTATGCGATGATAACGAAAAAGCATGGATTAAGATGGAACAGATAAGGTTTAAGGTTTTTTATGAAAATACAAGAAAACAGCCGATATCTTCATTTATAAAAGCGGTAGAATTAAAATGCAGAGAGTTATACCCTATTTTTCATGAATCTTTCAATATCTATTGCGAAACAATGCCGAAAGGGCATGCAAATACAAAAATCGCTTCAAGCTGGCTTTTTCCCGATGCTGAAAGATTTAGGATTCTTTTGCCTTCCAACGCAAATGAAACCGAAAAACGCAATCTTATAACGCACGAAGTCGGGCGTTTATACTCGGCTTTAAGGCACTTGAGGATGGAGTGTTATAATGCTGAGGGGGTTCGCATTAAAGCGCCGGAAGAGTGCCGTAAAATTTTAATGGATTATTTAACTGCAAAAAAAGATGAAAGGCATGAAGCTTATGAGAATAGGGCAGATGCAATCGGGATTTTTACACTAACCGAGCGAGCTAAGTTTCATACGGAGAAAATGCGCATGCAAGAAAGAGATTTCTGTAAAAAAGTTCATAGAATTGTAGATGATTTTGCAGAAATGAAAAAAATAAAACCTGTTTAATGATTTTTTCGCATATATTGAATTTACTATATTCCCTCTATGTTTGAAGCTATAATTATAGGTCTGGTAGAAGGCTTAACGGAATTTTTGCCTATTTCCTCAACCGGGCACATGCTTATCGCCAACTTTTTTTTAAAAGGCAGTTATAGTGATGCTTTCTATGTTTTAATTCAGGTGGGGCCAATCGCAGCCTGTACGCTTGTGTTTTGGAGAGATATAATAAGCTTTTTTGTCAATTGGAAAAATCCGGGGACCAAAGATTATGTTTTAAAATTGTTTGTCGCTTTTTTTCTTACCGGGTTAGGCGGCTTGATTGCGAAAATGTGCGGATTGAAATTGCCGGAAACTATTTTGCCGGTTGCTCTTTCTGTGCTCATAGGAGCTTTTGTTATTTTTGCCGTGGAATATAAATCAAAAAAACGAACCTTAAACTCAAATATAACCTGGGCAGTGGTAGTAGCCATTGCTCTGGGGCAGCTTTCCGCTGCGATTTTTCCGGGAGCTTCCCGTTCCGGAATGGCTATTATGGGAGCTCTTATTGTAGGTTTAGCTCGTCCGGATGCGGTTAAATTCGCTTTTCTAGTGGGGATTCCAACTATGTTTGTAGCTGGCAGCTACGAGCTGTTCAAAGAAATCAAGGCAGGAAATACCTACGATTTGATTTTGCCGGAATCCATTGTCGCATACATAGTTGCCACAATTAGCGCATGGCTTTCCGTGGTGTGGCTATTGAAATTTGTTCAAACAAGAAACTTTATTCCTTTTGCATGGTACAGAATCGTGCTGGGAATTGGCCTTATTATTTTCTTGTTATTGGGTGAACTGCAACACTGAATCATGAGATGTTTCCGGTTTAATTTTTCTTAGACTTTTTCTTACCGTTCTTTTTCTTTCGAAATTCCCATGGAGCAGTAGGCTTGTCATCTGCCCAGAGACCAAGTTTTTTAACTTTAGCTTCTTCTTCTGCCTCTTTAAAATCTATGCGTTTTTTGCTGTAACTCTTATACCACCAAGCGTGTCCATTTTTTATCATCCATAGGGAAACATTCAGGGAATCTCCCAGCCAGGGTTCGCCGACTGTTCTGCCATAGCGATCTTTGTCTGTAATTTGCAAACGAACTTCTTTGCCCTCTATAAGATTCCTTAGAGCCTTGCCGGCCTCTTCTCCATAAGTTTGATTTTTTTCCGGAGCATCAACTCCGTACATTCGGATTTTTATTATTTGCCCGGCAACTTTCAATTTGAAAGTATCACCATCATGAACATCTTGGGCAATGCCCTTAACCCAAGCTCCGTCTGCGAAGCAGAGGGAAATTGCGAGTAAAATGAATAGGAGCATTTTCATTTTGTTCATGATGATCTCCGATTTGAGTCAATACTGAATTTAGAAAATTTGGCAATCTATTCATTGTTTTATTGGTGTGTCTGGCTTTTGTTTACAGTTCTTGAATGGGGCTGCCCTCACGGGTCAGCGTGGGGTTATATATAACAACCCTAAAAGAGCAGCAAACAATGTTGGAATTGCAACGCACGCTCCATAAACTACGAATTTACCGAAACCAAATTTTATGTTCTGGTTGCGCAAAATTCCAAGCCACATCACGCCTGCCAACGCTCCTATGGGTGTAAGATAGGCTCCAATATTTGAACCTATAACGGCAGCATAAGTTGCCGTTAAGTCTCCACTTCCTGCAAGAAGCGATGAAAATAAAACACTCATCGGTATGTTATTTATTAAATTCGCAGCCAGAGTAGAAGCTATGCCATAAGTGAACAGCGTATTTCCGGAATTTAATAAAGCAGATATTTTTTCCGTAGCACCGGAGCTTTCCAAAGCAAGCACTATAATAAACATTGAAATAACAAGCGGAATAACTTCCCACGGAGCACGACGAAAAGAATGCAAAAGCTCTATTGGTTTTCGATGTTTTAAAAGAGATATCAAAGATACGCCAAATAACAAAATGAATAACCCGATGACAGAAATAAGCCACATCGGAACAGCTATAAAGCCGGAAATCGCCAACATCAATGTGCATATCGTAAGCACCGCCAAGCTAAAAGCGAGCAATGTTCTTTGCTCTATTGTAACATTTTCCAATGAAACGCTGATAGGCTGTTTTAAACGGTTATGAAAAATTACAAGTAATACAATAAATGCGACTATTACCGCAAAAGTCGTAGGCAACGCCATGACTTTTAAATATGAAAAAAAGTCTATTCCTGCCATTGTTCCAAGATATATGTTTGTGGGATTGCCTATTATAAGAAGCA
>Ga0209755_10006532_pt1 | contig 12863 bp, 7 predicted proteins | sample TergutCo191P1_FD_187301 | JGI IMG/M metagenome (GOLD analysis project Ga0209755, IMG submission 187301) | Cornitermes sp. P1 segment gut microbial communities from Petit-Saut dam, French Guiana - Co191P1 (SPAdes) (version 2) | ecosystem: Host-associated > Arthropoda: Insects > Digestive system >... | reverse complement strand
CCCCCCCCCCCCCCCCCCCCAAATGGCAGTTCCAACAAAAGTTGCTGTCAGGAACAAAGCATATTTTATGTGTGTGTACGTCATAATGGGACTGGCTGACTAGTGGGGTGGGATTGTTAAAGAATTATGTTTGGGAATGAGAATGTTCATGGTTCTTGGGTTATTTATCCTGCTGTGTATTAATGATTTGCCTCATGCACAGCCAGGGATGTAAGCTACGTTGTTAGCCTGACTTACATTTTTACTGGTAGTTTCACAGTCTCGGGCACCTAAGTAGGGTACCATGGCTGTGAAATATGTCATTTAAGATGTCAAGTGGTTAATATTACTTGTTTATGTAGTTGTTAAAGTAAGGGAGGTAGAAAGAGTGTGACATCCATCATCATTTTCTGTTCTCATAGCATTCTGTAAAAAGTTATTTATCATTTGTACCTAAATGGCACAAAACACATACCCAATTAGTCATTTTTTATTTTAAACAGACCACAGTTTGGTGTACAGCAATCATTTAACAGCACAAACAATTAATCGAAGTGACCCAAAATTGAAAATAGTCTAAAACTCACATTTCTTTGAAATAAAGGAGATTAAATGTGTGTGCATGCACGTGCGCATGCACACACTTTTACTGTGCTGTACTACTTTAGACTTATCTTATTCATAGATGTGTATCTGATATCTATGTCTGGGTATCTGGTGTTTGTGGTATGCTTCCCATCAGTCTCCCTCCAAATAATTGCATGTGCACAGAATGTAATTTATGTCCAGAACACTTTGTCTGGTCTTCCTTCAGTGACTCCAGCAATTTACGTTTCTCCTTGGTCTGCTGCTACTCTGTCTTGATGCATTTGGCAAACAGTCAGCTGTGCTCATCAGATGTTGATTGTAGATGGAGTATTATGGTCATGCCTGAAAGTGAACTTTCTTCACTTTGTGATTTCTTTTTTCTTTGTGTGTGTGTGTGCGTGTGTGTGTGCGCATGTGTGTGAAGGCTGTGATGGATCTCCATTGTGTTGTAGCCATTTTATTAATGTGTTTTCCTTGAGTGTCTGTTCAGACTGTTTCAATCACAAATGTTTTATGCTGTTACAACTAGAGTAGATAGAATGGCCCTGTTGTGCAGTATATGATAAGACAGAGTTGTGTGTTAGTGGGGTTCTCATAAACCGTGTGGGCCAGTGATCCAGCTGGCTTTTTGCTTACCAACACATGCAGAATTGGCACTAACTTCTGTTAGATATGTATCATAAAATTGATGTCTTTGTTGTTACTGTTCAGGAATAGCAGAAATTGTTTAGTTTATTTCAGTCATGTCATTGCTGGCCTATCTGTTTGGATCTTGCAAGCAAATAATTTGTTTCTGTGAGGAAGAATGAGTTCCTAATGTGATGTTCTGACCATCAAACTAATGGGCTGGTCCCCCTACAAGGTGGCATTCCAACAGGTAAAAAGGGAAGCCAGTACAATTTACTGCAAATTAGAGTGCAGTGTTCTGTATATGGATCTTTATCAGTCATAAATGGGACTGCAGCATATAGGTTTCTTCACCTGTTCTGAATTTCCTAATGAGTGTATCTGTGTGCCTGTCTGTCCTGTTTGGTAGATCCTTGGGACCAAGCAGCTTCTAGGCATTATCACTGGGTAAAATGTCAGTGTCCATACAGTAATTATGTATGTTGATTGTCACAATGGCCTTGCCTTTGTCACCTAGTCCTTGATTTCTCTAAGAGTCAGCAGCATGTGTTATTGTGCCAGCAAGTACTTCTTTTCTGTGTTAGGGTTTCTCTCAAGATGCAGCAAGTTTTTTGTTTTGTTTCTTTCACTGTTTTTATGTAAATCTGTGACTGTAACAACTTCCCTCATGTTCAAGAGAAGACCTGTATTACGGATTAAGTAGAGACATATGCCAGATGTTGCCAGATATGCTGGCTGATGTGTGTTGTATAACCAGTAGAAATTTGCCTCTTTGTTTGTAAGGGCTTAATCAATTTATGTGTCCTCGAACTGCAGTAAAACTATCCATCATGTCCCAGTTGCAGTAGTGTTGTGAGAGAGCAGTTGTCAACAACACATGCCTCTGTAGCATGTGTAGGTAATTTTTCTCTAGTTCTCATCTCGTGTGGCATATTCTTGCATGTGCCAGTGCAAAACTGGTGTGAATTTTTTTGAAGCATGTGTGTCAGTGCGAATAGGTACAATATACTGTGTTAAAAACTGGTATTTTTGTAAAAACACTTCAATTAAATGTTGATATCACTGATGCAGGTCACTGGCCCTTCTCAGGACATCAGAGTGTGAGTGGAAGCTTGTATACATCAAAGCTCAGACATAACAGCTGTACAAGTTGAGTTACGTGATGTACACATAACTACTACACGTCATGGTTGTCTGTTGTCAAACTATGTCTTTGACTAAAAGTAACTGATTAGGATTCGTTTAATACAGCTTCACCACATCTGCATTAAAATTTAATATTTGAAATGATCTTTGCCAGTATGAAATATTTGTGCCACTGCTTACCTGTATTCTGAAGGTGAATTCCTTGTTCTGGGCACACTTAAAAAAATCTTAAAAAGTTTTTGATGCTAACAGAATTTAATGTAGGTTCATTAACTTTGCAGAATGGGTTACTGTAATTTTGATATGAAGTGCAAACTGATGTGGCATCCATAAGAATGCATCTTCCGTCGCACATTTTACAGGTGGTGGTCTTACATTCATTGAGTGACTGAGAGCAAAGTGGCTTTCACGAGAGTACACGTAACAAACATGAGTACTTCATAAATATTTTAAATGCTATTTTCATTTTCAGGGACTGTTTTGTAGTTTGGTGTACTAAAGCAGTACATGGTGGTTCATTTACATGACATCAAACGAGAGTGTGTTTTTTGTGTTTTCTCCTTCGACATTTCCTGTGTAGTGGTGTGTGAAGGTGAATGGTAACGTCATAATCTTCTGCCATCGGTACTGTACACGTAACAGTGAGCAGCTTCGTTACATCTGTTTGGATTGTCTGTATTTGTTATTGTGTAAATAGTTTACACACAATTTACTTTGTGTGAATTAACACGTGTCAGTGACACAGTTTTGTTGCTCATGGTCACAGGCAGCTTACCACATACATGGCCATGTTTGGTTGTCACTGGATACAAGCTTGTATCTAGTAATTAGCGATACTTGTTCATGTGTACTACATCTAAAACGTTTGTCTCTCTCATGGCGTCATACATATGAATGGAATAATACCACCAACTGATGCTTGTTGTACAAATAATGGTTCAGGTGTTTTGTATGTCTGGCGAGACATTAATTCCATATGTGTTATAGGATCTGTTGAGTTGTTAATTGTATAGCCCGTACAAAACATCTTCTCTTTGCTACGTTTTTATGTTATTTAAAAAATATAATCCTGGGGGTCATAGTATATCAGTTAGTACTGTTGCATCATATTCGTGAGGCCCTGCTTTAAATGTTGTGTTTACTAAGCATAGCGAATTGCTTGTCATAATCCCCCCAAATAAATAATATCATAGTTCCTCACGTAGACGAAGTCCACATTCTCCTTTATCCGTATAATAGAGTCCTACGTAAGGAGATAATAGTCACTCACCCAGTCGAGATATTCCTGTCTTGTACTGCGCATGAAGTTTCATTACTCTGTTCAAGTTTATGTTCTTGCGTTAGCATGTGAGAGGGTTCACACCCATATGAAGCATTCAGAATTCTAATTTCCTGTGTTTTGGTTTGGTCTTTCGTTTTTAGGAGTCTTCGCAAGCAACTGTAAAAATCGACTGTTAGTTTTGTCATGTCCGTCCGCCTGCCCTTTTCTGCATGAAGCACTTTGAATTGCACCGACTTTCTTGAAATTGTTGTCTTACCTTAACGTTTTTTACTGCACTTTGTCGGCATATTTCATTTTTGTCTAAAATCGGGAGAAAATTAAACTTTGTATGAGTACCTACGGTTTTGTCAAATAGCTTACTTTCTGCAGTGAAAATACCGTAAATCCGTTGCTACAATACCGAGAAAGTATCTCCCGTGCCAAAAAATAATTGACCTCAGTTTTTTAAATCTTCTGCTCAGATATGGGAAAATTTTATGTGTTGTTTAACCATGGAAATATGCATTTAAATCCCGCCCTTTCTTCCTTGCAATTATTCATGAATTTCGAATTCAAGGAACGTAACAGAGCCGCCAGAAATGTTACATTCCGCGGACATTTATTTCATCTGTTATAAAGAAAGAAGACGAATGGGGACTGAATTATGGTAAGGATCCCCTGAATTCTATCTGCTCTTAATCTTGTGAGTTATAATTTGTGTTTCTTACTGTCGTTTGCAGCTATCTGAGCTGTGCCGTAAGCAGCTGTCTTCGTGTTATGATTTTGATCTTGATTTTGTTGATAAAACCTAAATATACACTTGCTTATTCTGTTTTCAGCCTCTTCACTAGCATCTGACATAGTTTATCTGCGTTTTTTATAGTGTTAATCATAACCTAGGATAGTGTCTTGCAAAAATTTCTTATCCTTCTTTTTTTTAATTTCTTGATTCTTCTTGGTGGCATATTTTAAAACGGATTTGAAGACCTTGATCGTCTGATACCAGTCTGAATGAGAAATGCATCAGAAGTTCGACTGTATTGACCTTTGGTTAGCCTAAATTGCTAGACCAAAACTTAAGCGTGTGGCTCTTACATTGGCTCATTGTTTTGTCGTTTGCAGGCGCGTTCGCAAATCAGTTGCGAACAGCTACTACTAACCTCATTTCTGTCCGTACGTCTGTCTGCATGTATCAAAGCGACTTACAGTCTACGGATTTCCGTGAAATTTTATATTGGATATTTTAAGTTTATACCCCTTACGATTTTCGTTAAGATCGTAAAAAAAATTTACAGGCACTTGACATGATCTACCTTCCGTTTAGAGCCTGCCGTTACTGGTTTTCATCTTGTGAAACAGTCTGTGTTCCTGTGAGGTGGGTTACAATCTGAGGTCGCAGAAACAGTTACTTATCGAGCATGATCGAATTTTCGACGTGTAAGAGGTGCCGATTTTAGTTCCACCGCTCACGTTATCTCGATGGTGATAACAAATCTGTTACTGAGATGTAAGTGTTTCAGTTTGTATTAAAATACTCAGAATTTTTTTCGGAAATTTTTTTTATTGTATATTGCAAATTTCAATCTACTCAGAGTAATTAGTAAGAGTTAAATGAGAAAAGGTCGTGTGGCAGGCACCATACATCGGTTGTTCACTGGAGTTGTGTTACTGGGCTAAGTCTTCGGGCCATAATCGTTTGAGTCGTCTGTCGGCTAAGGGGTTGAAGAGGGCTCTGATCAGTTGATTGCTGTGCTCAGTGCTGCGATTTGTGTATTTGTTGGCGTTGATTCTAACCACTTCCGTTACGTACTGGATTTCGAAGTCACTCTGCAAGGTGTGGTTGGAGACGTACCAGGGGGCACTGCTGATCATTCTGAGCATTTTTGATTGGAATGTTTGGAGGATCTTTGTGTTGGATGGCTTGCTGCATCCCCATAGCTCAATCCCGTATGCCCATAAGGGTCGCAGTATTGCCTTGTATACGGTTAGTTTGCTGTCTGGGGATGGCTGTGAACGTGCGTTTATTAGGCAGCTCTGTTTTTGAACGTAAGTTCCAGTTGGCATCTTTTGGCTTTTATGTGCGTCTTCCACGATAGTTTTTCGTCTAGGTGAAGTCCGAGGTATTTTACTTCTTTTTTGACAGTTATGGGAGTATTGTGGAGATTTACTGGCGGTCAGGTGTCTCGTCGTGTAGTAAATGTAACCTGTGCGGACTTGGTTGGATTTACTTTGATTCTCCACTGTTCCAGCCAGTGTTGGAGTAAGTTGAGATGATGTTGAAGTTTTTCAGTTGCGCGTACGGGGTCAGTATCTGATGGCAGTATGGCAGTGTCATCCGCGAATGTCACCATGAGCGTGTCCTGTGTTGTTGGGACATCGGTAGTATATAGCAAGTAGAGTAGCGGTCCCAGGACGCTGCTTCGGACAAAATGAAGAGCAATAACAGAGCGATCTACCAGAAGTGTTACGCTCTGTTGACATTTTCTGGCTAGTTTGTTTAGAATTCGATAAGTTCAAAATACCTGTTCAGTGGTTGGTCTATTACAACAGAAAGCATGCTGATGACCACTTGTAAAGTAGGCCGTGCGTGTGGAGCTATCCTTGAGGAATACATGTTGAATAACACAGGCGCGCAACAGATTTTTTCTACTGGGGGGATGGAGGGGACCTGGCCCTGAGGCAAAACAAAATTTGTTTGACTTAAAGAATTGTTATCGCAAGACAGGCAGTATAAGTGTAACCCAAGATCGACACGCGTTTTTGCGACCGTTGCTGCAGTGGAAAAGCAATTCGTATAACTATGCCGTGTGTAGGTTTGTAGCCTTACGTATGCAGCGTGCAATGCGCCATGTTGTCATCAATGTCCTGTCCGACTGCACTATATTTTTCCACGTTATCTCACAAACGGCACCTTTTTCGAAGAAAAAATTTTATTGAATATAAAATATGTTTCGATTTTCTTTACAACTTACGTTTGAAACATTTCTTTAAGGGCCATGAACATTAGACCTAGTGACTCACGAACATTACTATATATATATATATATATGAAGTTTAAAACATTGTTGTGTTACTGTTCTTCATGTATATGACATGATTTATAAACACGGTCGCAAGTTTGCGAAAAGCAAGTATTAGTTTCATTATGTCCGTCTGACCGACCGCATGCAACAACTCTGCTCCCAATGGACAGATTTTCACGGATCGAAAATCTGTCGAGAAAATTTCAAGTTTCCTTAAAATTTGACCAGAACAGCCAGTACTTTGCATGATGAACAATATATTTTTTCCTATCATATCCGCTTAATTACTTTTAGAATGTGAAATATTTCAGACAAGATTTAAAGAAAAACAAAACAACCATTTTATGTTTGTAACTTTTTTGAAAATTCTGCCATTTACGAGGTAATGTGGAAAAAAATAACAGCCGAACAGGCAAGAGAACAATGCGGCTCATGCGCATTCCATGGTGGATACATAAGGCTGCTAACACACGCTGTCGGAATGGGTAGTACATACTGCTTTTCAATTGCAACATGGTTGCACGAACGCTCTTTACTGTAACGTTATACATGCATTGCCTGTTTTAATTTCCTCCACGTTCTAGACTTTTTATTTTATTTGCTGAAATCGTATTGTACTAATCATCAGCCAGTGGTGGTATGACTTTCAATTCAATTACGAATTTAACACCCGAAAAAAAAGTTAATACGTTAAAAACAAGAGAGGCAATGTACGTACGTATAACGTAAAATTGAGGCGCGTTCGTGCTGCCATTGTTGCAAACCAAGCCAAAGTGTTAACTGGGAGGCGGGGATTTGCGCGAAGCGCAAGTCGAAGTCCCCCGTCTGTTAACCATTCCTGCGTTTGACCGCATTGCTAGGCTCAGTAACACACCTAAACTCTAACAGGGGAATATGCTTGGGCTAACGATTTTGAAGTCAGGCTGAGGGCCTTGACTGATTTTACCAAAGACTAAGGCCTAGGTTGCTCCGGACTAAGTATGGGAAGGATCAACTTTGGTTGGTTGGCTGTCTGGGTTCCCAGCCCAGGCTGGCTCTGTCGCATACTGGAGTTACGCGACGTTTGTCAGGCGCTTAGGTGAAGCCGCCGCGTCTTGGGGAGGGGCGTGCGGGCCGTGCCCCGACTTTGCATCGAATACCCTGACATTTGCCTTACAACTGAGGAAAATAACGGAAAACCTCAGTAAGGGTATCCGAAGGACGCTGGGCTGATCAACACCGAACGCAATTCGTTTAGTCGACTTGGCCATCGCGGGCGATGGTCCCGACTGGCCTGCTGTCCCCTGCCGCCCTTGGCTTTCACGTGAAGCGACGGGGTCAACCCTTGGGCAGCGTAAGTACCTGCCGGGTTGCCGTACTAGGGGGTTCCCCATATCGGCTGAATTTGAGTCTAAATTCTCGGTCAGGGCTCTGATGTGGACGGCAAACAGCGGAACGCCCAGATCCTCGTGTATCTACCTGTTACCTACGTACCAGGGGACACCAGTAGTGAGGGCAGGACACTTGGATTGCAACAGCTGTAGCTTCCGGACATTGGTTCGGGCAGCAGGCCTCCACGCGAGGCACGCATGGTCCATCATGGGGTGGATGAGCTGCTTATATAGCAGGATTCCGTTCCTAACGGATAGATCACACTTCCTATTCAGGAGGGGACCCAGCATACCCAGCCTTTGAGCGGTCCTGTTCCTAACATCGATGTGAGGCGACCAGGTGAGTCGTGTATCTAGGGTCACCCCAGATAACGAGTTGTTCGCCCCATTCGATTGGTTTCCCGAAGAGTGTTGTTGGTCGGTGTTGGATGAAGAACCGTCCGGCACGCGCGAAGATTATCGCAGTGCTCTTAGAGACATTAATGTCGATTCTCCATTCACTCAACCACCGTTAAAAGTCTTTGAGGTATGACTCCAGGTAGCTGACAAGCAGCGTCGGCTTGGGGAACGTGGCTATGATGGCCGTGTCGTCCGCGTAGAGGGCCAACTCGACGTGGTGCGAGGGTGGGGGCATGTCGTAGACATACAGACTGAAGAGGAATGGGGAGATCAATCCCCCGTGAGCCACCCCAGCCCGCATATCTCGACGAGATGAAGTGGCCGTCTGGAAGGACGCTTCGAATGTCCGATCCCTGAGGTAGGATGAGATTGTATGGACTGTGTAGGACGGGAAGTTGAGGAGCGTTAGCTTGTAGAGGAGGCCATCGATACAGACGGTATCGAAGGCTTTGGCCATGTCGAGGAAAACCGCCGGTGAGCCTCTTTTCGCCGAAAGTCCTTATTCTTTCAACGAGACGGGCCAGCTGCAAGGACGTGCTATGTCGGTCTAAACCCAAACTGCTTGTCTCGCATCAGTCCGCGTTAATTTAATACATTAAGATCCTGGTTAGGAGGATCTTTTCAAATTTTCAAATTTTCCAGTAGTGCCCAAGAGACTAATGGGCCGATAGGAAGAGGCAGTGCTGGATCCTTCCCAGGTTTAAGGATAGAGATCACTCGAGCGTGCTTCCACGTTTGCTCCTTTTTGCTTCCCTCAGATGCACAGCACCGAAAAAGCTGGGAATTGCTTCGTGATGATGTAGATTTTGTGAACCGCTGTTTCTTGTGTCAATACAGCAGGCACGTGTCCTTTGTCCGTTCTCTTACTGTCCGTAGCAGAAACCGTTACTCGAAAAATTGTCACTTACAATAGAACTCCACTTACCCGGACGCCGGTTACCTGGATCGGATTGGCCCTTGGGAGAAAATATGTCGAAAATACTATACAAGTAACTTGCCTTGAAATTACAGGTTATCGGTTTAAGTAGAGTACAGTGTTTTGGCTTCTATAACTTCAAATCAGACGTGGTCGAAAGGTTTAGACGCAGGTACATACTGTAAATTTGAACAGCCTAAATTCAAACCGGTAGTGTAATTTATTTTCCAAGAAAATTCCAGTTTATCCGGATTTTCTGCATATCCGAATGGCTCGCCGTTCCAATTAATTCGGTTAAGTGGAGCTGTGCTATATTTGCAAATTGTCCGAATTGTCCTTGTAGAAAAGCGTTACGACTTGGCAGGTGACTGATAAGGAGCGGGGAATTACAGCTGATGTGTGGTCGTGTGAGTAGAACATATCCGAATCGTAGAGGAAGTGACTAGCTACAGTTTTCAGATAACATAACGTCCCAGTAATATTAGTATACCAATCTACACAGAGTTTTTAAAATTACTGAGATTGGATGTGCTTAGTGAAATTTTTGTCTTGAGGCAACGAGTGCTGCACATGTACAGAAACTTTTATCGGTAGATCTCAAGTTGAAAATTCAATAATAATATTTATAACTGCAAATTTCCTATGACATTTCAGTTAGGCTTAAGTTAGTCTCATGATGATTAACTACGGTCTGCATTATGAGTAGTTAATATAGTAGTTTCATTCTCTTGCTTTCTGATTCTTCGTTTTCCAAATAGAACAAGTCTGGATGAATTCCTTATGACAGTGAAGGGTCAAGCACATCTCCTGCTATCATTCAAATTCATCACACTTTACCATCCACACATTACTTATTTTGACAATTCATACTATCGTAAATTAATAACGCTGTTTGGTGTAAATACATTCTTCAGTGAGCCATTACGCTTGTTACTACTAAACACACATACAATGTAAACTGATATCCTTAATCCTAAAAACGTAACTTCCATGTTCACCTAATTTTGAAAATTTAAATGAACCATAGAATTGTATTTTTTTAGAGTGAACAGACAACTTTTTTTGTGCCTCTACTTGGAATCGAACTCCAGAAATGTAGTCCGTATTTCAAGTGCTGAAGAAAATAGGCTGTTGTCACATGGATTTATGCTGTAGGTTGATAGACATGGGAGGTACGAGTATTTTAGATATGCTCTATTTAGGTTTTACTCAATTTGGTATTAATACCTCGTATAACAGGAACATATTTTGTTTATCTGTATATAACATTTATTGTATATATTATCTTGTTACTACAAATCCATGGCTCCTGTATTAAATTGACTATAGTGGAAGTTTCCGTTGAAAGTGGTGCCCGTTGCTGCTGTAACTGGACTGCTTATGCTTTTTTACGTCATTTTCTTGATCGCTCTTTCTATGTTAATGTTAAGCTGTAAGGATTTCAGCCTCCATGGATGTGTCTAAAGAAGATTCAGCCAGGGCAGACTGTTAGGTAGTCCGTAGTCCGTAAGCTTTAAAATTGCGACCTCGCGTTGGTCATTTCCACTCCAACGTCCTATGCGTCTTGAAGCTTCTATGCTTCCGAAAAAAAAAGTCCTCAAGGGTAAACGTAGCATCAGATCCTGACCATCTGGGAATGATAGAAATTAAAGACAGGTCCTTGTGGACGGTCGGTGTCGTTCCTAAAGACATACTCTCTCTAAGGCGTTGTAACTGATTTTTCGTTTCTAGCGACCTGCTTGTAGACGTGCGTTAGTCATCCTAACGTGCATGTGGGTGCAAGTAAATTTCAAACCTAAATTTAGAAATCCAAATCCTCCGGCGTCACTTACCTTATTTTCAGCTTAAGTTGTGTAACCACAAATAAATACAACTCGCACGTGGAAATGTCTAACTGGGTCCTAAGATTCGTACGTTGTAAGTGACTAAGTGTACTATTTTCCGAAATCCCACCAACTGCCAACCAGTTGTCGTGCCTACTTGGGTATGGGGTTTGTCTTCCACCAACTTGTGCCCAGGTAAACACTGTGGGGGTTAAGGTACTAAGACCTCGGAGTCTAGAAATAATTCTAGGGTAGTCTCTCTGCTGCCACCAGCCTAGGATTAGGCAAAGAGTCGTGAGATTTACTACGGGAGTTCAGGAACAAACAATACAAGTCATCTCCTTAACTAAATCTGTATTCTACTGTGCAACCACATAAAAATATAATTTTACATAGAAGTGAGTTAGAGGTTATTTGTAATTGAATGATAAAAGTTTTCTAAATAACGCTCTTTGCCTCTCTGTATAACCGAAAGTTATTTAATTTAGAAATTTGTAATAAAATTTGGACTGGAATTGAATTTGGAAACAAAATCAAAGTTAGTTAACAACACAGTGGGCGAAGCTTATTTTGCACCAGCAGTAAACCGCAATACATCTCGGTGTGTCGTAGTTACTCAATCAATCACTTGTATACTTATATCAAGTACTTCTTCTTTTTCTTCTTGTAGGCATTTAATCAGCCGGATTACACAGCAGTCGAATAAATGTGCCAAAAGAATTAATTTACAATAAATGCAAGAGGGGTTATATAGAGAGGTAAGTGCAGTTCTGGCATTTTGGTCTGCGTAGCACACCATATAGGGTCATAACCCAAAAGCAAATACTAAATGATGTTGTAATTTAGTGGATCAGTCATTCTGTAGGCAACCATTTATGGGTAAGTGGGACAGTCTGAATGGAATGTGCTGAGCTTTAAATAGCAAGCTAGACCAACGTTTCCCTGTTGCGACAAACTGTATGAAGTTTGCATGTTTTTCTCGTATAATCAAAATTTGAAAAGTTGTTTTCAAATTTTAAGTCTTGTCTTATTCATGATATTATAATATGTAAATTTATTCCTGTCCACATCATGAAAGCATAAAGGGCGATTCGATTTATAATTCCACTCATTCTTAACCTCGACCTCTCAACTGTACGCCCAGGCCGGTCTACAGACAGAGAATCCCAGCATGCGCTGAATATAAGACTGGTTGGGCCCCTGAGTCGGCCTGGGTGTTTTCAAGTAAAAAAATCGTTTGCCCCTACCGATCCCTCTCCACAATCTGGACGTACTTGAAAGTGGTGATAACACTTGGGGTCCAGTTGTCTCAAGCACCGTAATTCCCCGTTTCTGCAAAACAGTATTATTATATTCCTGTACAATGGGCACCGTGTCTTTCCCTAGGGTAAAGTGCGGCCGGGGCGTGCTGCTGACCTCTCACCACCTTCTTGTGCAGCGGTCATGGAAGAGTAGAGCTATAAATCTACCCACCCTCTGGGTTACACTGGGCCTCTGACGGGATCACTTAAAATTTTAATGTTCTTATCTTCGTGCCATTGTCTGCTGTCTTACAAAATAACACGCTACAACAGCGTCACTAGCCGAACAGGACGCGGAGCCCAACTGCAGTAATTTCCATTAATTACTGATTCACCGACAAAGTTTTATTTACATTCCTAATGTCGCGTAGTTTTAAGAAACCAAATAATTGGGGTGAATATCTGGTACGTTACCCAGTGTAATTATATA
>Ga0209755_10006531_pt1 | contig 12865 bp, 7 predicted proteins | sample TergutCo191P1_FD_187301 | JGI IMG/M metagenome (GOLD analysis project Ga0209755, IMG submission 187301) | Cornitermes sp. P1 segment gut microbial communities from Petit-Saut dam, French Guiana - Co191P1 (SPAdes) (version 2) | ecosystem: Host-associated > Arthropoda: Insects > Digestive system >... | reverse complement strand
CAACTGCCTGGGTTACCTAAAGAAATATGCCGATGGTGGGAATCGAACCAACGTAGTTAGTTTCTTAATGCTACTCCTAGCACGCATTCAACTACCTGGGCTACATAAAGAAATATGCCAATAGTGGGACTTGAACCAATGTAGCTTGATTCCGAAGGCAGCTGCTGGCAAGCGTTGAACTGCCTGGGCTACACCTGCTGACAATAAGAACGAAGGGTCCCGTTGACTCATTCATCCTTAGCAACAAAGCTACCTAGCAAGCTAGCCTCACGCCTGGGAAAGTAAATGTAGTTTAATTAATGCTTTAATTTGAAATTAAGCAAATGTATTGTTGTTTTCGGTTAATATATACGCGGTGTGATTGAATGTAATGAATGGAACACAGAGAAACACCATGAATGCACAAATATGGGGAAAGTAAAATGACTCAAATTATGATGGCAACTGTACGTCATGTGACTTCTAGTTCAGGACTTAGAAAAATTTAAGCCGATGGATTTTTGTTCGACTGAGTGTACTAGATGAATAACATTAACTGCACCCTCACAAGTCTTATCAGTTTTGTATTTATTTACATAACCCATCGAACATCTGCTGGTCAACCACGACTACTCCCTTCAGTGCATGAGCATAAGGGGCAGATACAAAGAATATATAAATTTTTATTAAATGCTGATAATGCATTTGAAAAACAAATATCCTAAAAGACACGAATTTTACAGACATAAACTTAACAAAACATTGGAAATAAAATTCCAGAAAGATCTCTGTATATATGAGATGCCAAGTGCACAATTTCTGGACTGCTGCAGTAACAAATTTCTGCTGTTAGGTTTACAGATGTGTCTACCAAGTAATTTCCAGCTTGGAATAAGGCTGTAGTACATCATTGTTGTATGCTGCTTTGTGTAATAGAAGTGTGTTGTTCCATTAGTATTTGAAAATGGCAGACTTGGAAAAAGAGCTTGTTTGAAAGTTATTTTTGAGACTGGGTAAAAATGCTACAGAAACTTTCAAAATGTTAAAAGTAGCCTTTGGAGAGCAAACAATGTGAAGAACACAAGTTTTGAGTGATTTTCTAAGCGAATGGTATAACCTTTCCTGAAGAAGCCCAAACACCCAGGAATCCATTCGAGAGACAAGATGGGAAGAACAAAGAAACTGTTTCTCCAAAACAGAAGTCACTACCCACGAAGTTGCTAGTCTGGTGGAAATTTTATTTGGGTCTATTCAGAGCATTCTGGAAGATAATCTGAACAAGTGTTAGAAGAATGCCACCACAAGTGAGCCCACTTAATGAGCAGAATTCCTTCTGAAGACAATCACAAGTGATGAGATATGGGTTTACAGGACAATATGGCAAAAGTTTCAAAGTCCATGCTACACTGCCACCGGGCAAAAGCCCAATTGCAGTTAAATAAATATTATTATTATTAAACAGTGGTGCAATCTCTAGGCTTACTGTGTGCAGTCCCAGGGAGCCTACTTGAAAGGGGCCACACTGGTTAGAAGGTAAGTGGTGATGTAGTGGAGAAATAAATTCAGCCCACACACTATTTCATCACACCATGCATCATGATGAACACCAAAACCTTTAATAAACTACAGATGTAATGTGTATACTACTCTATGTGGTAAAAGTCCTCTGACAAACATTTCAATCTCAGAACTGCAGTAACAGTCAAGAAATCGTGAATGGACCAAAATACACACACTCTCCCAGACTTATGTAATTTCAAGCTTTTGCAATTACACAAACAGAAAAGAAAGCTGAAAAAAAACTTTTTTAACTGCACACCAAGCTTCCCCTTGTGGGAATGAAAACACGGTGAGACAAGATGGCAGAAACATAATGCTTAACCACAATACAGGCAATGCAGTGGTCATGCTGTGACCAAAGGGGTTCCACTGTGTTCAAGCTTGGATTTCAACAGGACTTGCTTGCATATGCATATGTGTTTGACCCTGTGCATACCAATTGCAACTTGCACAAGATTTGACTTTTGCTGGACCATCTGGAACTGTTGTGTATATTGGGGAGAATCTGTAATAACACTTAAAAAGTGTTGCAATATCTGTGATTTCATCCTTGTTTATGTGGTGAATTAACAGGCCCTGATGTGGAGACTGCTGCATAGGTCAGAATATACTGACATAATAGCAAAATGGACAGCCTGTTCCAGCAACTGTGCAATGGCTTTGGGTTGTCACGTCTGTCAAGTTTAATTATTTCAAGTGACTGTTTTAATTACAGGTAAGGTGTGCGTGTCATGCTATATTCACTGTTTTACAAGTCACTGGAAATACCACCCACCCACCCCATGCCTACTTCATTAGGGACATGTACCCCTTCATGTTAAAGTAATCACTATGGGTTGTATGATTTAAGAACCCTGTTTTTGAAACAGAGGCCATGTTTTCAGATGCTGCAGCATATGCCCATACTTGGTAATGCTTGGGCTTTTGACAATAACCTGTTATGTGATTTGACCCAAGATTTGATGCTATATAAGCAGGACGTTTGAATGCATCTGGGGAACATTCTGGTCATCACTTGCTGCAGAAATCTCTGTCCTACTTCATTTCAGAATTTCTTTGTGACAAGTCGCACCAAGAGCTCAAGTTGTAATTAACCTATAATAAAGCAGCAATTCTACCCTCTGACAGTTGTGACTGGCATCATGAATATCAATTTGTAAGTGTCCAGAACGAGCCTCATACCAGTTTCCCTCAGTAACCAGTCACTTGGTCAACACCAGTGTACTGCAGCCATCACTCTTGGGAAATAACAGGGTACTTAAATGGTGTAACTGTCATATTATGATGTCATTAAACAATGTAACTCAATTGTTTATATATTCAAACAATAATTTGTATATGCTACATATGTCCCCTTTGGTACAAGCACATGAACTATTTAACTGCCCACAGTAATTTCCCGTTTCACATTCAAATTCCATGAGGATGTTTGAAGTCAACCAAAAGATGTCAGAGGCATTATGTGGATAAACACAACCTTGCTAAGACTGGTATGTGAACAACCAATGGCACTTATGTTTGATATTACTGAAAATAACACTGCAGATTCTTACAAATATAGGCTGCGATTTCTTTTTATGAATTTTACCTTACTGGATGCAGTCACTTGTCAGAAAAAAATGCACACCATCAGATAGAGCTAATATTTTATCATGTATCAAAATGTGTTACATCATCACTTGGTGCACAGTATGGATACCATTTCAAACATGCTGGAAAATTTAAAACATTGCACATGAAATGAAATATGTTTACATTTTTAATTGTTGGAGCCATTACAGGTGAATGTTATCAATGAAACTACACATGCAAACACAAGTCATACCAGAAAAACCATGCTATTTACTTACACAACAAAATTATCAGTTTAATATGCATGACTTTTCACCCATAACATGTGAACTTTCATGTGAAGTACAAGCCATACAAATGCTGGTTATTGTCGTGGAACATAATACACATTTATTCAAACCCAAATATGGTTTGATTTTAAATTTAAGGCACAATGTTTTCAACATTACTGTAATCAAAATATTATTACTTTTACATCAGCTGCAACTCACAACATGCACACAGCTGATGCCATGCAGAACAAGTAACACAGAAACACATTAGTGGACTGGGCACTGCTGGGCATGCAGCATCACTGCTCACTAGGCAGAAAGTGTTGCCCACTCTACAGTAAGCAGTCAGGCAATAAAAAATATGCAAGACCCTATATTATACTGTAAAGTTTATTCCATAAGACTGTGCTTTTACTGAATTTTTCTCATCATTCACCTGTGTGCAGAAAACAGCTACCCTTACTGCTGTGCTTCAAATTCCCCTCTACATATCAGTTCAAGTAAAACGTGGCATTCAGAGGTACTGAACCAACCAGTGTATTGAGTATTTTGTGTGGTGGCATCATATTATGTATATTTTGTGTCATGCAAAAATCTGACTTTACCTTTCACTTTTTGTTATTTTCTCTACTTCAAAACTGTTTTCCTTCATCCTCATGCAGGTTTCTGAAACTTTCCTTGTACAAAAATTCTTGGAACATCCAAATCTTCTTTTTTATTAACAGTTCTACGGTGAATGTATACATTATTGATGATTTCAAAACCTGCCCTTACAAACATATTCCCCAAAACTTCAATGGAAAAATAATAACTCCTGAAACAAATACCACAACATATGCAAATGATTTTTCACAGAAAACAGTGTTATAATTTTCATATTCATGTCACATAGTATAAGTTCATGCATGAAGTTTTATAATCCTGTCACCAATAAACACATGCCTTCAAGCATCACTACCCATGAACCCTCTCATCCAAAGTTGCTACCATTTGCACACACACACACACACACACACACACATATGCTTAACCCTCTGGCACCTAGTGTGTGGAGCACCTGCACCACAGTGTGATGCTCAAAATACAAACATCAGGTATAGACGGGGCATGTCATGTTTCCCTTCTGCAGCTCTTGTTTAAATTTAAGTCTCCTGCACATCATACCAGGCACTTAATACTAGCAACAAAGGGTTACTACATCATTCATGAAGTCTGATCATAAATGTGTGTCAGACAATGTAATAAATGTAGAAAGTGAAGTGAAGTAATCAAATGTCCTGTCATTCATTACCGCAGCAGCACAAATATCCTCAGATGGTTAATATGTCTACTAATGAAAGATGATTTTTGAACAATCAAGATCTACAAACTAAAGCTGCCATAACATAAACCCAGAATGGAAAAATATATCACACACCTTACTGCATAAATCTTTTCTACACATATCACAAACCACATACTCACATGCACCAAAATAAGACAATAAACAAAAAATCAGAGAGATAAAAAATGCATAACAATGCAAATTTTCATTTCAGTGTTACACACAGAATATAAAAATACCGTCTAAATAAACCTGAACAGGTATGTGGTGGAATCAAGTACTCTTGAGACTGACAGCAAGAGATTACTGCTGCTAGCAGCATTTCACTGTTGAGTAACATCTTATTAAGTACAAGTGTGTACTGTCCATTCCCATTTTGGTACTCCTAGAAAAGGGCAGACTTGAAACAACACGTGCGGATAAAATTTCCCTTTAAAAATGGGGTAAATGCAACAGAAAGTTTCAATATCATGAAAGTAGCTTTCAAAGAGCAGCAGACAATAGAATAACACAAGTTCTGAGTAGTTTTCAGAGTGCCAAAGCCATGTGACCTATGTGTAACATGCCAAATGCATGGGATGTCCACCGGCGAGCAAAAAAGTTGAAAATGTGGACTGAGTAAAGGTATCCTTCCTAAAAACCAGAGTAGTCACTACATGTAAAGTTGCTAACATGCTGCGAATTGTACTTGGGTCACTGCTGAGCATTTTAAAAGACCTCAACCAGCACTGGATTACTGTGAAACTCATGCCTCCCATGCAGAGTAAGAAACAGAATTGTGTCATTGGCCAGGACCTTCAACAGAAGCTTGACTGTCATTCCATCCCCTCTACTCATGAAATGTAGCACCAAGTGACTTAAAATTCCACCATTCAGGACAGTCAAGATGGTGTTGAAGGAAGGACACTGAATGATACAATCATTTTCAAACCAAATTTTTAGATGTGCCTGCCAACTCTTGAACATGGATTTCACACAATGCTTTGAAGGGTGGCAAAATCACTGGCCCCATCATACAAAATCATGAGGACACATACTTTGAAAAGGATAACACTGACTAGCATGTCAGCACCGTTGTTGCAGAAACTACGTAATCACATAATGTATTTAACCTACACAACAGCAAAGAATTTTGTGTATTACATGTACAGTTGAACACAACTATATTTTACCTAGTAGTACAGTAGGAATACAACATGTTTCGACCCTATATGAATGTACATGTAATACACAAAATTCTTTGCTACTGAACCAACATAATAGGGATGACACACCTCAAGACTGTACAACAGTTTTCTAAGAATAACACTGGATGAACTAGACCCTGTATGCACAGCTCAATATAATAGTGTGAGAGTAAAGAATTTAATGAATAAAAAAGTACCCAGTATGCACGCAATAAAACATTTGACAACTTTTGTCCTCCGCTAATTTTTAAACAGCAATGATTAGAATTTCTGAATTAAATCTCCTTCAAAACATAATACACCTGCTGTCAGAAGTTAACAGCAGAGTAATATTCAGGGGTTGCACTTTAAGCATAAGGACTTGTTTCTCCGCTCAAGCAGGGCCAAGAAGCAGAAAGGATGAACAGTGCAAAAACCACATTCAGAAACCATGCAAACAAAAAAAATTAAGTAAACTAACATTGCACATCTAACAATTTAAAACCCAGCACAACCAAATTATTATAAAACTGCCCTTTTTTAAAAAAAATTAGATTACATTCAGGAAAACAGCAGCAGCTACTCCTGTAAATGACTTGAAAAATGGCCTAACAAAGCAAAAACATGTAGTAACTAAACAGAACTGTTGTAAAGGTTCTTTTAAACAAAGCAGTGGTGTTAAGTACTGATTTCATTTTTGTTGGCATACCTTACAGCTGTAATGGCAATTCAAACTACAACCACAGTGGGTCTGAAAAATTCACCAAGAACTGTACGAATGGTGTCAAGCCTAAAATACAGACTCTCTGCAAGGGTGCATAAATATTTTAAAAATATGGGAACAATTTCAAAATTCTAGGTGCCAGAAAGGTGAAAGAAAGCAAGCTCCATACCCAGCATACAAATATACTAAATTTAGCTGCCCAGACAACATGGCTATTGGGATATAAGCACCCCTGCCCTATGGATTGTTGTCAATTTCACCTACTTGCATATGAAACATTACAATCTAGCCCAAAAGCACATAAATTAAGAAATTTACCTTATACAGACAGCATGAAAAAGAGATTTCACAAAGCTAGATACAACAGAGTATATGAAACAGGTTAACTAACCTCAGATGACTAATAACTATGCTGATCATAGGCATAAAAAAAACTTTATTTAAATGACCCCTCCACAATTAGATATACAACTATCAAGCTGCTTTATACTTCCCCCGTCTGTCAAATACCATTACAACACACAACTGACTTACAAATACTTGAAACATACTAACCGTGTACCATCTTGCCTCATATACAAATTTTCGGATATTTTGTGCCCCGCGTTAAAACGTAGTTGAGCCATATCAAACAACCCATAGTCACGAAAAAGAACGACACCTCCACGTTTCAATACATTAAACACATTCTGTAACGTCAGATGAAACTTGTCTGGATGAATTGCTGACATGACAAATATCAGTGTAACTATATCTATGGATTCAAACGCCACTTCTTTCAATATTTCATCAGTTGTGATGTCACACTGGAATGCTTTAACTGTACTTTCATTGTAGGATGGATGTGATTTCACAAACTCAATTGCTCTGGGAGACAGATCACAAGCATAAAAGTACATTTCGGAATGTACCTCAATGAGAGGAAATATAAGATTCCCAACACCACAACCAACTTCTAACATCACCTTTGGCACTTGTGACTTGCCATCAGTCGACAATTCTTCAAATTCTCTTACTGTCCAATGTCGATCCTTGAAGAATTTAGTTTCATTTCTTTTGTAGAAAAGATCCCAATATCGCTTTGCATTGAGCTCTAGTTTTGCAGCTTGGTGGTCTGACACCAATCTTTTATTTTGCAGCTGTAATTTCAAGCGTTCTTCTGACGTTAATATCCTCGTTTCAGTAGAACTAACTGAATTCTGATCGCACTGTAGCATGGCTTCACAGCATTCATGCGACATGGTACCTGTTTGTACAGCTAACAGAAAAACTTCACGCCTTACAATAATAAAATACATAAATCAGTCGGATTCAGCGTTAGCTCACGATGTTACACTCCGTATTTCCAACCCCTCATTTTTAAAACTATGAGAGCGATTCTTCGATATTGCTACTCACCGCACCCAACCACCACTTTCAACAGCGTGACGTACCGGAACAGGAAATACGCGTCGCCTCTAACCCCACAGTTAGGGCAGTGGGTGAAAAATGACTACACAATATGTTGCATATTTATATATATAATATAATATTACATTTTGTATATATATAAAATATATATATATATATATATGCGGTCAATAGGTACCTGCGTTTTTTCGTCGCGGTAAAGCGGTTAGGGCGTAACCTTAACTAACCGCCTTTATCTTTGCGTGGGCAGGGAAAACTACTTATTTTAACATACTATACTACGCAGGTATGCCTGCCTAATTATCTTATGCAAAAACTTGGCAGGGTATTTGTAAAAGTAAAACTCAATCTAAGCACAGTGCATTTTACGGGGCATATGAAAAATTCTTGGGATCTTGAAATGTAAAGGTGGGTTTTGAATTCACATGTTAACAGTTGGTTCGAAAATTTCCGTATTGCCCCGATACAGGATTTCAAGGTACATTTGAAATAATACTTGGAACCTCTTCACTGAAATTTCGACAGGGTAAAGCTTGACGTACCTTATCAAATTCTGGAGTTCATAGCCCCCATTCTGATCCCATGTTTCTCGGTATCACAGAGCACTATTAAGAATTCTCAGTGTTCCAAAACATATCAAATTTCAAACGCAACCCACCGAGCGATACTTTTCGATAATCGAACTCACAGCTTGAACTGGTGCAGAACCTACCAGGGGGATCAAGAAATCTTTATGCAATTGAACGTGGGCCAATAGAATGTAGCCAACTCGAACAACTCTGCCCAATCATAATTCGTCTCGTACAAAGGTTTACTTCAATTGGACCAATGACATTCCGACACGACGTAATACAGACTAGATATTTGGATGTCCGATCAGTTCTAGTTCATTCTGTTCACTCTGTGTGTGTGGTTAGGTGATTGTGTCTTATGTTTGAAGGTTACTGTGTAAAGTAGAAGTTACGAGGAATAACTTGTGGTAAGTTAGTTGGACCGAAATAAGGTTTTAATGTTGTAGGAAGGCAGTTTTGTGAAATTCAACGTGCATATTTTATAGTAGTTGTCAGCCGGTACACTTGACTAATGTTACTGCCATCAGTACACAAGGTTAAAGTTTTTTAACTTTTCAGGTTAAACAAACAAACATGCAATTAGGAGTTTTATTTGGAGTGATATGCCTTCTGGCGTTAGGTTTCGCTGCGAAGGATGAAAAGAATAAAGATGTTGGCACTGTAATAGGAATTGACCTGGGAACGACATACTCATGGTAAGTGTAATACTCGTTTGTGTGTTCTAGTTGTGTTTAAGAATGCCATTTGTAGTAGAACCAGATGTTTCCGCACCGCTGATACCAAATCCTGCAGGTGAGACAATCCTGAAGTAGTTCCAGCCACCTCACGTTCGGTTTACCAACGGTCCATTTTGACATTTTCCCCATGTCACATTTCATATACATTTCAGAGGTCCAAGCTCCGTCCAATGACGGCTCAGTATGAAACATGTCAAAAAATATATATATTTTAAGTTGTTTCACACAACAACGTCACTTACAAGTACACAATAACAATTAATTAGAAAAAACACATAGTACATTATGACAGTGCTATGTATCAAGTGCATGTGTATACAAAATAAAATATGTATAATACTGCTACTTGTAATAAAGTTATAAATTTATATCTTGTACCAAAACTTTTTCCACACAAAAAAATAAATGAGTAAGGAGTTACTTTTTCAGTGCTGACACAATAAGTGTTTTGTTATCTTGTCATGCCAATATGTTTGAGGGTAAATGATTAAATATTTTTGTAGAACAGTAAGTGACACCCTTTTCAATAGAGGTGAATTTCACTGATGGAAAATGTAATTGATTTTTGCTCCTAGTATTAATATCATGTAATGATGAATTAGTTTTAAAGTTATCCATATTATTAAATACAAATGTTAGTAATGAAAAAATATGCAACCGTGCTACTGGTATAATGTTTATTTTCATAAACCAACCTTTACAGGAACATCTTGCCCCTATTCCCAACATACTTCCTAATACCTTTTTTTTTTTAAACTATGAACACCGTATGAATTGTTGAATTGCCCCAGAATAATATCCATTATTTTATCAGGGTATTATAATGAACAAAATTACAACCTTTAGTGTGACTGTGTTTAATATATGAACAGGCCTTCTTATTGTAAAACACACAACTTCTCTAACTAATGGATATTTCTTGCATTAGAGATGGTTTCTGATGTTTGTCGAGGATACACAAAGTTCTTGGTGCCTCTCTTTCTGCTGCATATGAAATGTGCATTTGTACAAGGGTCATTTGTTGAAACAAGACACATTATATTACCTGCTGACTCCCCAGTAAGTTGGGGAATGAATATGTTGTGTTCCATGCATCATGATAGTGGCAAATTATATTAGTGTAACTGTACCATTTGTCTTAGGTGGTTGTGAAACTTGGAACTTTCTTATCATTCTGAATGAATACAGATTAAACATATTTGTGAAAATAAGTGGAATATTTCAAAGTAGAAATGATAGTGTTGGTTACAAAGAGAAGTTGAAATGTTTGGGATGTGCTGCATACAATGGGGAAACAAAACTGCTTGTTGCATGTTAAGTTATGGCCTTTCTCTGCTACAAAGCCATATGATTCAAACCTCTTTTTTTATTTCCAGTGTTGGTGTGTATAAGAATGGGCGTGTGGAAATTATTGCAAATGATCAGGGAAATCGAATTACTCCTTCCTATGTGGCATTCACACCTGATGGTGAGAGGTTGATTGGAGATGCTGCAAAAAATCAGCTTACAGCAAATCCAGAGAACACTGTATTTGATGCCAAGCGTCTCATTGGCAGAGACTGGACAGATAGTGCAGTTCAGCATGACATAAAATTCTTCCCTTTCAAGGTATTTTAAGAAACTTTGAAGTTTAAGAATAGTATGATAATGAATAAAGGCTTTTTTGAGACTCCAGACATATGGTTATCTTTTTGTTGAGAACGAGTAAAAAATTGTGGAGAATTGTTTTGTGTCACATTTAAATTTACTAGAAAAATGTACAAGTATGTGACAGATGTTGTTGACTAATGACTGAAACTGCAGTTTTACTCGAGAATCCCGTGAACACCACAGTGCCAACATGTGCAATGGGAACCACTACACTGACATGTACTCCATAGCTTGTGTTTTGGAGTCACAGGGTAGAGGTTTGTGTTGTGTATGTGCATGTGTGCACCCTTGATTACACACTTCCACTTCCCCTTCCACTACACACACACACACACACAGCACGTGACTCCAGTATACTTTCTGTGTGATCTATATAAACGCAGTGAACTTGTTCACATTCATTGCCTTGTACTTCTTTGAGAACCTGTACTGTCCCTTACAGTTGCACGCACAGTTACACGATTACAATTACACACCTGTACACACAACCAAAACCTGTAACCTATGCCTTGCACACTGTATGTGAATGAGGGTGGGAAATAAAAACAATGTGTTGCATGTCTACAATACAGTGTTCACACCCCTCTGTACATGTTGGCAGTATGGTGCCCATTGTTGGATTTTGCAGTAGACCCAAAACTGACATTAGTTCAGCAGTAAGTGTCAATTGCATAATCAACTGCCTATTGTTTTGCAGGTGAAGGAAAAGAACAGTAAACCTCACATTGAAGTTACCACATCACAGGGAGAAAAATTGTTTGCCCCGGAGGAAATCTCTGCCATGGTTCTTGGTAAAATGAAGGAAACAGCAGAAGCATATTTGGGAAAGAAGGTAATACCTGAACAGATACTTCACATAAGTGGTTTTGAGTAGGACACACTATTTTCTTCCTGTTGTATATTCTGAAACTTCAGAAGTTCATACCATAGTGTAATTGGTGATGACCAAAGCAGCCTGTTTCTAACACTGATATTCTGATTGTATAATACTGTTCTTGAAATAACTAGCCTCTATACAATATAGTTGTTGCTGGCTGGTTTCATGATTGTTGTTCTTTCGCTTTGGAACGAACTCTGTAATTCTTTCAGTATCACCCCTTCACTTCAGTGTTCATTGATTTGTGGGTTGCATCATGCAATATGACCTGTCACACTTTTCAGCTGATAGTATCCTAATGTAGTGTCTTCTTTACACATCAGTTGTGTGTTTTAAATATGAATTCCCACATCTTGAAATTAATATTTGAGAATTGAACATTCCATTTATTGCTACTGGCACAAGCAAGGGAGAGATAGGGTTGGAAGGAGATGAATGGGGAGGCCATGGTCTGGATATAGGCCTAATTGCCATAGAAGAACAGAAACTTTGTGGTTATGTTTTGATCATTGCACAATTTGTGTGTTCATAGGTAACGCATGCTGTGGTAACTGTTCCTGCCTATTTCAATGATGCTCAGCGACAAGCAACAAAGGATGCTGGTACTATCTCTGGACTGGTAGTAATGAGAATTATTAACGAACCAACTGCTGCAGCTATTGCTTATGGTTTGGACAAGAGGGAAGGCGAAAAAAATGTTCTGGTGTTTGATTTGGGTGGCGGTACATTTGATGTCTCCCTTCTGACCATAGATAATGGAGTATTTGAGGTTAGTTATTGCCATTCAGGCAGTACAGATGACTATCATTAAATTTAACATTCATAGGTCCATGCATCACTAAAATATTCACAGAATACAACCAACAAGATGCAGTTTTTTTCATCCATTATCGGGAGTTCAAAACTGCACATACAGCGTCAGGTATTTGTCAGACTAAATACCTGATGCTGTATGTCCAGTTTTGAGCTCCTGATGATGGATGGAAAAACCGTCTGAAACATGTACAGCATCTTACAGAAAT
>Ga0209755_10006530_pt1 | contig 12865 bp, 9 predicted proteins | sample TergutCo191P1_FD_187301 | JGI IMG/M metagenome (GOLD analysis project Ga0209755, IMG submission 187301) | Cornitermes sp. P1 segment gut microbial communities from Petit-Saut dam, French Guiana - Co191P1 (SPAdes) (version 2) | ecosystem: Host-associated > Arthropoda: Insects > Digestive system >... | reverse complement strand
CATCGTTGGTTCCCTGTGTCGCTCTACTGGAATTCTTTACAAAAATCACACTTAATACAGTATTAAACACTAATCCATAAAATACATGGCTCTGAAAAACAATATATATATATATATATATATATATATATATACATATATTATGAGTAAGTAGAATTATGCATCCATTTTCAGTTCATAACTTTCTTTCCACAGTGACAAGAGAACTGAACTCTTGGGAGAATAACAGAATCTCATAGCAAGAAAGGAAAACTGTTGTTGACTGACTATTGTATGTGAATCTTACATACTGTCATTTGAGATTCCACGTGACTAGTTATAAATGGATGTATAGGCCTATCTTAGAACAGGATTGACTGTCATTTGTGAAATAATTTTAGACCTCTATGAATATAATAAAACCTTGTCAGTGTCAACTCCATGGGGCCAAAAAGCAATTTCAAAGATTCAATGACCAACCTAACAATAATATTAAAAATGTGTACATTCTGGGGACAATCTGCCAGTAGTACTGTATATATTAACAAAATGTTAAATATTTCGTCACAGACAGTACAACTCCTGCACACACCTTAACTAATTCCTGACCAACAATATACACATAAGATGATTAACCCACCAAACTCTATTCACACTGTAATTCAGCTTGATACAACAGCAAATAAAGATATGCTTTTAGTTTTCATAACACGTTGTGTGCCATATAAGCTAGCAGAAAAGCAAGAGGATTAATTCTTGTATGCAAGATACAAAACAGAACAGTGGCATACCACCACACCTTGTTTATCGTCAGTGGTGATATCCTTTCAAAGTAGAATGCTATTAAGTATTATCACAGCTCTAAATGTTCTTAAAGCCACACTTTTAAACAATCAGTACTATCAATAGATAAAAATATGTGCACCTATTGCTCAGGCTAAGAGTGAGTGATGTGCTACCTACACACCCTCTATATGCCTTCATGCTGTGTACAATGACAACCTTTACCTTTACCCTAAAGGACACAGTAATTGAACTCGGCAATTCCAAGGCCAGGGACAGAAGTTCCATAAACAACAGGATCATGGCATGAGGCTTCCCATGCTCTGGTTATTCTGTTCCGAACCAGCCTAAGCTGCTCTTTAATAGCATGATGACTGAAAGTGAATACACAAAAGTAAGCTGGAGGGAGAAGCATAACAGTTTAAGGGAGATATGGAGGTGATATGTCTATCAGGCTTATTATGTGGCCTCAATGTAACAGAACCTCAGTAACGAGATCTTACTGTATATCTATTGTGCCCTAAATAAACACACAATAATTGGTTTCATGTATTATGAACAGTACTTATTGTACTTTCAGGTTATATAGAAACTTACACCCATATATATAAATAAAAACACACTGAGATCACACACCATTCTGTTGTGCCTTACTCCAACCCTTTGTGGTTCATTGGTAACATACACGTTGTTTTTTGTAATAATTCAGTCTTTACGGACCACAAAGATTTCAGATAAATTTAAAGCACATTCTCACATATAAAATAAATAATACATAAACAGTGAAGTTTAATGAGTTGTTGAAGAAATGGAATTGCTTATACTGAATATCAGTATTACACATTCCTGTTTTCTTTGAGCAGAATTTAAGTTATATGACCCTACACCTGGAAGAATACTTTGCTTGAAACAAATATACTAAATTCAAAATAACAGAATACGTAAGTAAAAGATACCCATTACTTTTAAAAACAGAAGGCACACTTGAAGAATTCTAAGAGATAAGACAACCTGAACGGTACTAAAAAAGATTGATGAGTGATGTTAAAAGCACAAATTGAAAAGTTATGATGTCTTGCAATCCCATCCTTCAAGAGATCTCAACAGTGACTATTCCTCACCACAAAAATATGAGAAACACAGGTCAGTGCCATCAAAAATGGCTGAATAGTCAAATTTGAAGTTCAACCATGAGGGAGCAATGAAGTTTAAGCTGTCAGTAGTATTCCTTTCATGGTCTGTTGCAACACTTGTTGAAGTGCTTGCAGTATGGTGCTGGTGTCGATTATGTGATTTCTCCTCCTCATCTAAAATAAAAACAACATACATTACACTACCCTACCCTTTTAATTTATCATGCATATTTTCTAGAAGGTTTGGTTTGAAAATTTGGGTGTGTTTTATGAGTGAGAGCTACCCCTTGCTGAAAAAATACGTGCACTGATCGTCAGAATTTAATTTAGCCATCATATAAGGACTTTGATGTAAGCAACAAGGTAAAAACTTTCCAACAAATTCAGTATTATGATAAAAACATTCAACACTGTTATCCCAACACAGGATACAAGGAGGGCTCAATGATGGCCCAGTTCACCCATCAGATAAAAATTCTACTTAAATAACCAACTCCATTGAGCAGAGTCCTTCTTGAGAAGCTAACAGGTTCTCAGCTAGTCAAAATATGCCCTGCATTTTATGGAAGCCAATGGTTCATTACTGCAGTCACAAGAGCCTGCCACCTGTCCCTATCGTGTGCCACATTAATCCAGTCCCCCATCCCACTTCAACACCCATTTTAATATTATCCTCCTGTCTATGACCAGGTCTTCTGAGTGGTCTCTTTCCCTTAGTTCTCCCTACCAAAACCCTGTATACACCTCTCCTGTCTCCCACGTGTGCCACATGTCCTGCTCATCTCATTCTTCTTGATTTGATCACCCGAATAATATTTGGTGAGTGAAAATCATTAAGCTCCTTCTTAATGTTGTCTTCTCCTCTCCAATGTTACCTCAACCCTCTTGGACCCACATATCCCCCTCAGCACCCTACCCTCAAACACCCTCAGGTTATGTTATGCCCTCGATGTGAGCAACCAAGTTTCACACCCATACAAAACAATAGGCAAAATAAATTCTGTATATCTTAATCTTCTGGAACAAAAGATTCTGCACAATATGACAGCAAGCATTCCCTTACTTCAATCTGCTCTCAATTTCTTCCTGAAAGGAATTTTCATTCCTTAAGGTTTTTCCCAAATATTTGAACTGTTCCACCCTTTCAAAGGATTTATTATCTACCTGTATGTTGTGATTTGTCTTAGTTTTCTCAGCATTTATTTCTAGACCAGTCTCCTTACTAGCAACTACTAAAGCTTCTATGTTTTTCTTTTAAGTATATATGCTTGTGCCCAATATACCGTATTTACCCAAATGCAAGATGACTATGATTTAAAATGACCCCCCAAATAAAACACATCTGCCAAGGGAAAATGTATTTATCCAAATTTAAGATGACACCCTAAAAATAAAATGTCTGCCAAGAAGAAATATTTTACTCTTTCACACAATTAATACACAAAATGTGTCAGATTCTATCTACCTTTGCCAATCAATGTCACCGTCTCCATCTTCACAGTCAATGCCTTCATCTTCCTAACACTCACTCCTAACATCCCTGTCCTCTTCAACGTCATTCCACGAAATATCATCATCAGTCCCATCCACTGCAGTGGATATACAGCACTTTTAAAAATACTTTGCAATCACTTCTGATGAGATGCACTGCCATGCCATTATGATCCAAACTGACTGAATATTTCATTACATTCTTGGTTCATAAACTTACTTGAACCAATAAAGATTCACCAGTTTTCGCCACAGATGGTATTAGTGGTGTTAAGAATTTAAATACATATTTTCTGGACTTTTGTGTTGTGTCTTTGGTCTGATCAGCCTCAATGCATAACTCTTTTTTATGGTTTTTAATTTGTGGATTGGTCCAGGTTTTATTTTTGAGCCTTCTAGTTAATTTTTAATTTTTCAATAGCCATTTTCCTGTTATGACCCTTGGCCTAGATCTATTCTCAGGTACATATCTTAACAACTGACTGTTTCTATGGTTTCCAGTGATTAAGAAAAACTCAATCTAGTGGGTCAACCAGGTTCGGTGCTTCTTTGCCTGATTAAATGGAAATGCAGTCAGCTTCTGAAACATTGTGCTTCTTTAAAAAATTACACGACGTACAAAGTCTCAAAATAGAAGATTGTGCAGTTAACTTCAGTAGTGCAAACTTCTCTCTTTTGGATTCCTTGGCCATCAAAGATGGGAACAACAAGTTTTCCCAAAACACCGGTAAGGAATTACCATTTTACGCTGCATAATATCTCAGGAGAGCGCAGATCTCACATGACAATTTGGGGATACAGTCCTTGGTTTGGCTTGGCATGGTCTGGTTCAGTGCACTCCACTGCAGTGCTTTATATGCAAATTTAAGATGGCCTCACATATTTAAGTGCCAAATTTAAGGAAAAAACTTTGTATTGTGTTCAAGTAAATATGGTATTAATATCAGCATAAACTAGAAGTTGATGTGTACCATTTAATTTCAAGCCATCCTGGTTTACCTAAACCCTCCTAATGGCATATTCCAAAACAGAGTTTAAAAGCAATGGCAAAAAAGCATATCCTTGTTTCAAGTCATTCCCATGGGAAACACATCAGACAAATGTCTGCCTACCTTTATTAACCTTACTTGTTTCGTGGGGATACCAAACTCAATGAGAATAATACACATGACCTCCCTCCTAACTGAATTGGCTTTAAGTCTATACACAGGTGATGCAATTACCTCAGTGTATGCTTATTTTTCCTCAATTATCTGATGAATGCAGAACATATGATCAGTAGTTGACCTAAAAGTCTACTTGTTAAAAATTTCTCTACAAGAAACATTGTGCCTACTAACACTGCTATAAAAGTCTCTCCCTCTAAACAGCTATGACTCTCTCTCACAAGCAATGTGTGGTACTTAGGACTAAAACTCCCTAATTCTCCACAGTCCGAAAATGCATGACACCTATTCCGAGTTCCTTTACCATACACTTCAGTTTCAGTACCCACTGTTCATTATCTGGAATGGAAGATAATTCTCTGGTACTTCTTGTTGGCATTATTAATGCTTTTTCGGCTTAAGAGCTGTATGTGTCCATTAGGTGGGTTGGTTTGCTGTTCGTACATCTGCATATACAAATTCAAGAATTTCTGAATGTATTTTCATGAAATTTCATACTGGAGAGTTTTGTTAAAATCTGTTGAAAGAATCCAGTGACACTTACTAGTATTTTTGCTTATACCTCTAGCGTTAATCATGTGCAACATACTAAACTCTCAACGGAGTAAAAAATGTTACAAACAATATTTATATAAAAAAATTAAACACATTTTAAGCAGAACACAGATAATCTTTGCCAACCATAGATTTGCTAATACATCAAAACAAGTGTAAATAATTAAATGCACAGCAAAATTTTGAATATATCCAGTCTGCTGAATACACCATAGTGCTGCATATGCTCATACACACAGTAGTATATCCTCCCAATGTCTCCTACACTCATTCGTCTCTTTCTCGCATCAGCACGTGTATTACATACTTATTCTGCTACCACGTGACATTCAGCAAAGTTACATTTGATTGGTTTTATCAGTTCCTTGTTGTTATTTTGCAATTATCCTCCAAACAGTAGCAAACTTGTACTCATGTTCTTATTTCAAACACTGGATAGGGAAGATCATTCATGACTGTGTGTATGTGTAAAAAATCTTACACATGTAGGTATGAATGGGAGACTCTGCACAGTTGTGTTCAGGTATTCCCGCTTAACCTTTTGGTACCAGAATTAACTGCCTAGTGTGATCTGCAGCATACCAGAATTTAAATGGGGGATGCATAATAAAGAGTCATGATGTGCCATCAGCCATACCCATCATTCAGCATTTTGAGAAGCACGCAGTTTGACTGGTATAACTGACATTAGGCACCAAAGCGCCCCAAATTAGATGAGGGTTTTCCATTCCAATTTTATTATTAAGCTGTAACAGCATCTCAGACAATCAAATTAAACAAAAGGGAACTTATGTACCAGAACTGATACATTATGCATATATTTCCTAATTAATGTTACTTTATCATGACATGTTACACGGTGTCATCATTCATGTATAAGCTGTAAACCTGAACCAACTTTGCTGTAAAATTCAACACCAGAACAGTGAACCATTACATCACTTACTCACAAACAACTGCCTCTTGAAACTCTGCTTGTAGGTACGGCCATTCTCCTGACGACGTACATTTCGCGGAGGTGAAGAATTTGATCCTTTCTGCTGGCGCATCAATTGAAAGTCCTGTATTTCAGCCTACAAATGAAATAATACTATACTAAAAACACTGTTAGAAATAATATTAATTATAGAAGTCATAACACTATTCCATTTTCAAGATTTTACCCTCTGTTCTTCTAGCTCACACCTGGCCTGTGTATTAACCTGTAACAGCCAAACAGACTGCCCGTGTCCCACTGAATGTAACTCTTCACAAAAGGGAAAAGCTGTCCCACATACATGTAGGCATAGACATCAAAATAAAAATAACTCTGGAAGTCAGCAGCTACCTTGGGATTTATGGGTTTCAGAGCCAGATGATAAACAGCAAGAAGATGCACAGTACATACATAAAAACAGAAACAAATCTTGTGTGCCAAATGGAATCAAGAACCACAGTAACTCACCACCAATTCACCTTTCTGTGACAAAAAAAAAAAATATGTTTGCCTACCAGATTTTCAAAAACACCTTGTTCTCTGATCATAGCCATGACATTTTATGCTTGTAAAAACGTCTTTCTAACAACATTCTAATTTAACTACATCTTATTACTGCAGTATTTTTATTTCCACATTACTTGAAACATTCTCCGGGAAGTTACAAAATATCCTTTTCAAAATCTTAATTTTTTGACACATTGTGTAACACTTTCAACAAGTTACGTTCCTACCTGAATAGCTTGAGCAAACTGTTGCTGTTGTCGTTTGTTCTTGGGCAAACTTGCTTCAACATCCCCCAGTGATTTATGCCTGTGACGCCTTGTTCCTTGTGCTCCCTTCTGCTGCTTTTCAAAAATCCATCTCCTCAATCGTCTGATATATAAACACACAAACACTACTTAAAAAAAAAACTTAACATCCATACTCTATGACCACCAAATGTGAGGTCAAAAACAGAGCTCTCAACTTTAATGCCCCTTGATAATTTAAAGCTTTCCTGTATCAAAGAAATAAATATTTTTTGCTTGAAGAAATTACAGTCGACTAAATGTAAAAAAATAAAGAAATGTTGGAGTGGAAAGTGTTATTGGTTAAGAGCTTCATATTGCTGGATGGTATAGAACTCACTTCACAAATGGCATAACCATGAAGAATGCATTTGGTCCAACCCCTATTTTCATCTTTGGTGTATTATCCTTCTTGTTGGATGGGAGATCAGCAATTGTAAACCACTCAATGCTTTTAATCTCATTTCGGGTCCGAGGCTGAAACTTCGTGTCACGCGGGATCCCACACACAATATACAGACGTAACATCTGATCATTAATTGTTGATTCAATATACTCATTTTTATCAATCATCTTGCTAATATCAAAGCCAGTCTCTTCTAAAACCTGAAAAATAATGTGTGTGAGAAACAATTAACATTTTATATGATATACAATTGGAATACAGAAACCATGATGTCCAGGTGAGACTTGCATAACGTTGCCATTTGCGTAGTGCCTCCACACCTTATCAGTATTGACTTCTCTGATGTCTCATCACCTACACAGCGGTGCAGAATCCAACAATCAACTGGAGTACACATATGCCAAATTTTGTAATTTCCAAAGATAGAATGGTTATGAAAGTTTCATCGGAGGGTATCCAAAGTTTAATGTTAGCCCTGAAACACAAGACAGAGCAGCAGGGACAGGCTGTTATACTTGACAGTCCCAAAATTTTAACTCTGCTCTAAAGATGAAGGTCTCACTCTGCTGGGGAGAGAGCGAGGGGAATAAAACAACATAAAATAAAGACAAATCAATAAATAATAAAAAATAGTAACATAATGAAATACAACACATAAATTAAAAAACAGTTAATTAAAATACATAAAACAAGAATAAATGAATGGAATAAAATTTAAAAAATTTGCACCCACATCTAACAGTGAGGGATCAATTTCAGAACTCTCTGAATGACAGCCATGCCTGGAAATCACCCAGCCAATGGGCTGGAATGTAGACACTAATGAATTAAGAGGTGCAAGCAAGTGTATGTGTATGTGCAGGATCACTTTCAAGTGTGAGTGAAATCAAATAAAATAAATAAATTACATCAACAGAATAACATTTGCTGAAATCCAAAAGGAGTGGCCAAAAGACAATTTCTAACATTGTTTTAATAACGTATTTTAAGTACTAAAAAGCCAGTGTATGCATGCACCTCAGCTAAACATGAATATTATTTCCCACAGTAACACATGCTTATGCTAATGACAATACCACAAATATAAATACCTCTCTGGCAGCACATCGTATTGGATCTTCCTCCTCATTAACCTTGCCTTTAGGGAAACCCCACGATGACCTGGCCCAATAGCTCTGGACCAAAAGAACTTGTGAAAGATCTTCATTGAGTAATATAGCACCATAAGTGGGTACAGCCTGCTTATAATCTCTCCATTGTTCCAATATTGATTCAAGGTTTTTTGAGTGTGGTTTCAGGAACGGTATGTGCTGAATAACATTCAAAATGGACAACACACAGTATTAACACAAAAGACACAATGGAATTATAGCAAAGAATAATTCCAACCATACTGATCCAACTAGTCCGCACAGCTATCTAGGAGAATGACATGAATACTGTAAATCACAACAAAGCAGGACAGAAACCAGTAACAAGGAACTTCAGTCATTAGAGCACCAATCAGACCAAAGTGCATATGTTGTATGGGAAGATAAGAGTGCTGTGCTACCAGATGTTTATACTTTGAACATGTTGTGTTTGAATGTAATATTTTTGCAGTTTAGAAAAGCTGGCCTGACAACTCAAGTACATGGTCATGTCTTGAGAGCAGCAAGCAGGACAAAATCAAAATATAAAGATAGGTAATAAATCCTTTGAAGGGCTGGAACAGTTCAAACATTTGGGAAGTACCCTAACAAATCATAATTCCATTCATGAAGACATCAAGAGGAGACTGAAATCAAGAAATGCTTGCTACCATTCAGTGCAGAATCTGCTGTCTTCCAGTTTGCAACCCAAAAACATAATATTAGGATATATAAAACTATAATTTTTCCTGTTGTTTTGAATGGGTGTCAAATTTGGTCTCTCACACTGAGAGGGGAACACAGGCTGAGGGTGTTTAAGAATACTGTGCTGAGGAAGATATTTGGGCCTGAGAGGAAAAAGGTAACAGGTGACTGGAGAAGACTACATAACGAGAAGCTTTGTAATTTGTACGTACCATACGTTGTTTGAATGATCATATCAAGAAAAATGAGATAGGTAGGACACATGGTATATATGGGGAACTGAAGAAGTGCAAACAGGGTTTTAGTGAGGAGAACAGAGGGAAAGAGACCATTTGGACAACATATACATAAATGAGAGGATACTATTAAACCTTATCTGCAAAAAGTGAAATGGGAAGTAACAGACTGGATTTCTCTGGCTCAGGATAGAGACAGTTGGCAGGTGCTTGTGAATGTGGTAATGAACCTTCCAGTTCCATAAAATGTAGGAAATGTGTTGACTGGATGAGGACCTGTTAGCTTCTTAGGTAGGACTCTGCCCAATAGAGTTAGTTACTTGGTTAGTTAGAAAAGCTGTGTAAAGTGTGAGTGAAACTAGGTAAACCAATAGCCCCTAGTTTATCAGAGATAAGCATAAACAATTATAAGTAAACAGAACGCTTCTTATGTATTTCTATCACAAGCATGCACACCAGTGTAGAGACACTGGCACATTTTACAGTGCCTGTCCAATGCTGTTCTGCAGTTTCCACATGTTCTCTGCAGTCCAAACATACTTGTGGAAAGACAGTTCTGCATATGGCTTGTGATATTTCAGCAGGAATAGTTTCAAGCTACACCATTTTCACTTTAGTAATGCAAGTCCAAGTATGAGAGATTTCATGTTCTCATGGCTGTTAAGATGTAGAGAAAGAGATGATACATGGTATAAGAATGGCTTAAATAACCGAAAAAATGATTCTCATTTCCCTTTAACATGTACCATCTTTTCCTGCATGACTTACTCTTCCACCAATCATGGAAGCAGCAGATTCCTCTAAAATGTTGGTACATATCTACTGAAATAAGTGGTGTCAAATGCCCAAAAACAGTACTATTCACTCAACAAGCAACCATCAAACCTAACGTTACTCAGCTTCTATTAAGTACCTTAGCCTGACATGTTTCAATCTTAGATCACTTTCTAGGGCTCCACAAATCCATCACTAGCCAGCTGTACAGCACAACCATATTTACAGTGACAGCTAATATAGTGTTACAACCATCAGAGGATGAATATTATACTCTAGCAACACGCTCATCTTTAAAATATTTATATCCATTCATTACAACAACATATCTTTAAAGTTAAAATAATGTAATATTAATTCAAAGTACTGTACCATAAATCATTCTATTTCTTTTGAAGCTTTTCCTTTGGGAAATATAATAGAACACAAGATGGAGTTAGAAGCAGGCATCATCCAAAGGCATCAGTTGTCACTGGAAATTTTGCAGCAACTCTCTGCCATAAGCAGTGCAGTGTCACCACATTTTTAAGTTTAGTTAACCCTTTGTTGCCTAACAACCCCTATAGGGGTCATACTGCACCGCTAACCTCTAAAGTTGCATTTTATATATTTATTCAACAAATATAGGTTCTGAATATTTTAAACATGGTATATACTCTCCGTTTTTACTCTTCAAAATGCGGTTTGTTTCATAATTCTAATGTATTTGGTTCCTGTATTATTCACATTTTATATACAGGGTGTGCTAAAATTAAAAAAAAAAATCCAGCACCAAAAGGTTAAGGAGAATATGTGGGTTGAAAAGTACTAAATGAATGGTAGCACTTGTGAGTTCAGCTCCTAGCACATGACCTAAATGATTTAGCAAAACAAGCAGACAACTACAACTGGCAATTCCCACAAACCCCACCCTGCTGCAGTGTTATTCTAAATTGTTTTTCACCTACACTTCACAAGAAAAGAAACAGGCCATAAAAAGAGATACCTCCTACAATGCAGAACATACCTGAAACATGTGTGCCATAAATTCTTTCATACCACATGGTTTAAGCTTACTTTCCGATTTGTCTTCAGCACAATAGAAGTCAAGATAGTACCAATGTGCAAGTTCAATTTGAAAACAAATCCGCACCAAATCTTTTCTTTCTTCTACAGGAACATTGATGATAAAACGACTGCAAAATAAATAATGAAGGAACATATATAAAGGTTAAAAACTGAAGAATAAGAAACCAACTAGATGCCACTTATAGCGGCTTCAGTGGTCTGAGGGTAGCCTGCTGCCTTTAAGTACTCAAGTTTGCGGGTTCAAACCTGGCTGAAGCCGTCAGGATTTTTCAGGGCGAAAAATTCCTCAGCACGCCTTCCTTCGGAAGGGAAGTAAAGCTGTGGGTCCCATGTTGTAGATTTGCAGCATGTAAAATATTCCCAAATTGACGTGGAAGTCGCAATCTCAGGCAAAATTTCCGGTTAATTATCGCCCACATAGTTCCACCTTTCGCTACCAGGATCTCTCACGTCGTGGGGGGATGTGGGGGCATCTGTCGGAGAACACGGGAACGTCCAAACACGCGGGGGGAATAGGGTGAGTACAATAAGCCTCTTAGGCTGCAGTACATCTGTGGCACTGACCATGGGCCCTACTGACAAAGAACAAGATGCCACTTATTGTTTTATTGTACTCCTTATAGGCTCAATATGTTTTGGGCATTACTATGCCCATCATCAGGAGCACGCGAGTATGATGTTGATTACCACATTGGTCATTTCATTCTTGGTTTGCTTTGGTGGTTAAATATGGCTGGGCTGCGGTAGTGTCCAGGCTGCAGGCTAAAGCACAACTTATCATGATGCACAGTCCACTAAACATCAAAGGTTAAAAACCTATGTTTGATGTATAAACTGAGAACTAATGTTCTCATGGAAGTGACTAAGCAGACTGTTGTCTGTTGCTATGCGATGTTATGCAGTCTGGTAAAAGAGTACAAATGTTTTAGAGAAACCTACTGCTACCATCATCAGGGAGGTAAGTTGGAGGCTGCACGTAACTCTGGAACACTGATACACTTCTACCAGACTATGTGCCACGTTACACTCATTCATTCAAAGACCATTTAAATTTCCCACTCCTTATTGCAGAGTCCACGAGTCATCCGCCAGACGCAGTTAGTGTGACACATACGTACAAAATATAGAAGTTACAGGAAGTGTTCAGTAAATATGGAAGCAATTTAGAAATATGCAGAACATTTCTGAACACCAGGCTCCATTCTAAACAGTATGAAACATGCAGCAGACAAGTGTGTATACTATCCCCTTGAGATGGCAATTGACAACTATGGTTTACAAAATCTACAAAACAAGACTGTACACCAAGGCTTAATTTTGTGAATTGGTGATTTCTTGGTGTGCATGAAGGACAAGTCAATACAACACTCATTCTGTTTAGCAGTGAAAATGTATTTCAACTCAGTAGATACATGAACTCTTAGATAAGAGGGTACTGTCCAGAGAGAACCCCACATTAAGCCATTCTGTGCCATTGCATGACATTAGCATATGGTGTGCTATTGTAATGTACATCCAAAATGTACATTTGAAATTGTATTTGTACTTTAGTGATAAGTTACTTTCGAAACGCACAGGTATTTTAGAAACATTTGTGTCAAGATGATTTAGTAACTGACACGCTTTGCTAGAAGCTGACCGTAGCTATTGCCACACTGTAAACTGTTTCATA
>Ga0209755_10006529_pt1 | contig 12866 bp, 11 predicted proteins | sample TergutCo191P1_FD_187301 | JGI IMG/M metagenome (GOLD analysis project Ga0209755, IMG submission 187301) | Cornitermes sp. P1 segment gut microbial communities from Petit-Saut dam, French Guiana - Co191P1 (SPAdes) (version 2) | ecosystem: Host-associated > Arthropoda: Insects > Digestive system... | reverse complement strand
CAAAGCCGTGATGCTATAGGGGGGATGGATTGATATGAAAAAAGGATTGGGCAAGGGCTTGAATGCGCTGATTTCGTATGTAGACGAGGTTGGAGTCAACGCAGGCGAGGCAACTGGGGTATTGGAGCTTGATATCAAAAAAATTACACCTAATAGAGAGCAACCACGGAAGCATTTTGACCAAGAGATGATTGAGGAGCTGGCTGGCTCTATCAAGGAATACGGCATTATTCAGCCGATAATCGTTAGACCTGATGGCGATAATTATATAATCATAGCTGGGGAGCGGCGGTGGCGTGCGGCGCATCATGCGGGCATTGAGCTTGTGCCTGCTGTGGTCAGGGACTGCACGGATTTGGAATGTCTTGAGATTGCTCTGGTTGAGAACGTGCAACGCGAGGACTTGAACCCGATTGAGGAAGCGAATTGCTATAAAAACCTACACGAGGTGTTTAACCTCGGACAAGAAGAGATTGCACAGAAAGTTGGCAAAAGCAGAAGTCATATTGCCAATTTGCTAAGGCTGTTGCGGCTTGATGTGCGGGTGCAGGAGCTTGTGGTAACTGGGGTGCTGACTGTTGGACATGCCAAGGCTATTTTGCCAATTGAAAATAATGACATTCAACACTACTTTGCAAAAAAGATTGTTGAGGATGGCTTAAACGTTCGTGAGGCGGAGGAATTTGTTAGGAAATATGGGATGCCTATGACCGACGAGGAACGTAGCGAAATCCTGAATACTGACGGCAAGACTATTGCGGAAAAGAAGGATAAATATGTGAATCACCAGATGGACTTGCGGGGGATATTGGGAACGCGGGTGAATATCCGTGACAACCGCACAGGTAGCGGCGGCGGTAAAATTGAGATTAACTACTTTACCGAGGATGACCTGAACAGAATTGTTGACATTATCAGGAAATTGAAGAAGTGAGAAACTTTAATTGCACACATACAAGATAGCCCTGTTGTGGGGCTTTTTTGTATGTGTGGAGGTTATAAGAAGGTGTGAAAAATGCTTGTAAGGTACAGGGGTTTTGTGGTATAATTGATTGGTTGACGAAATGACACTAATCCTCATTCAAAATCATGGTTTCCTATCGGTCGAAACGCTTTGCACACGATGCAAAGCCTCCCTCTGTAAACCATGTTTTGAAGTGGGATTAGTATAAAGAGATTGCAACAAAAAACAAGATGAGGAGCGGTTTTGGATAGCATGGAAAAGGACATGGAAAATGACAACAAAAATATAGTAGGCAACACGTACACCGCTGACAACATTGAGGTGCTAGAAGGGCTGGAGCCTGTGCGGCTACGGCCTGGGATGTATATTGGTACTGTGGATTCGCGGGGCTTGCATCATTTGGTCTATGAGATTGTGGACAATGCCGTGGATGAAGCTCTCGCGGGGCAATGTGACGAAATTGAGGTAACGATTTTGCCTGGGGATGTTGTGCAGGTTAAGGACAACGGCCGCGGCATACCTGTGGGGATTCATCCGACGAAGGGCATACCTGCTGTCGAGGTGGTTTTCACGATATTGCACGCAGGGGGCAAATTTGGCGGCGAAAACAGCGGCTACAAGGTATCAGGCGGGCTGCACGGCGTTGGTGCGTCTGTTGTAAATGCGCTGTCGGAGCATTTGTCAGTTGAGATTCATACAGCGGGCAAGGCGTATCAAATGGCGTTTGAGCGCGGCGAGCGTGTGCAGGAACTGACAGAAATCGGGGCTACAGGCAATCATGGCACGATTATCACCTTTAAGCCTGATGACACAATCTTTGAAGAAACTGTGTTTGATTTTAATGTGCTGAAAACACGCCTGCGTGAGATTGCATTTTTGACAAAAGGGCTCAAAATCATTTTGCGTGATTGCCGTGATGATGAGAAGATTCAAGAGCGTGTGTTTCATTACGAGGGCGGTTTGAAGCAATTTGTGGAGTACATCAACAAGGACAAAGACCCTGTGTTTAACGACGTGTTCTACGTGGAAAAAACGGCGGGCGGCATTGCTGTGGAGGTGGCGTTGCAATATAACGACGGCTTTGCGGAAAACACCCATGCCTTTGCTAACAACATCAGGACGCACGAGGGCGGCACGCATATCGTGGGCTTTCGGTCTGCACTAACTAGGACTATCAACGATTTTGGGCATAAGCTGAATATGTTGAAGGACAAGGATGCAAATTTGTCTGGTGAGGATGTGCGGGAAGGGCTGACGGCTGTAATTTCTGTGAAGCTGACCAATCCGCAGTTTGAAGGGCAGACCAAGACCAAGCTGACTAATACAGAGGTTCGCACGGCTGTTGAGACCATCATGAATGAATACTTCCATTACTATCTGGAAGAGCATCCTGCGATTGCAAAAGTAATTATTGACAAGTCGCTGATGGCACAAAGAGCGCGGGATGCGGCTAAAAAAGCGAGGGAGCTTGTGCGGCGTAAGAGCTTGCTAGACGGCGGGAGACTGCCTGGGAAGCTGGCGGATTGCTCTGAAAAAGACCCTGCGAAAAGCGAGATATATATTGTGGAGGGTAACTCGGCGGGGGGTAGTGCGAAAAACGCTCGCTCTCCTAAGACGCAGGCGATACTGCCACTGCGCGGCAAGATTCTGAATGTGGAGAAAAGCCGCCTAGACCGTATCTTGACAAACGAAGAAATCAAGTCTATGATAACTGCCTTTGGTACAGGGATTCATGAAGACTTTGATGTGGCGAAACTGCGGTATCACAAAATAATCCTGATGACGGATGCTGATGTGGATGGCTCGCATATTCGTACGCTATTGCTCACGTTCCTGTTTCGTTTTATGCCTGACCTTATCAAGGAGGGGTATGTGTATATTGCACAGCCACCGCTATTCAAAATCGAAAAGGGCAAAGAGGAGTATTACCTCTATCCCGGCGATGGGGAGCATGGCAAGGAGCTTGATGAATTCTTTGGACGTATGGGGCGCGACGGCGTGAAAGCGGTACAACGCTATAAAGGCCTAGGAGAGATGAATGCGGAGCAACTGTGGGACACGACGATGGATCCGACGCGGCGCATTTTGAAGAAAGTGGACTTGCATGATGCCTATGAGGCTGATTTGATTTTTACACAGTTGATGGGGGATAAGGTAGAGCCGCGTAAGGAGTTCATACATGCGAATTATGCTAATGTGGTGAATTTGGATGTGTAGGCTGTTAGCATTTGCGTAAGACATCAGGAGGGCTACGCATTGAGAAAGCGCAAACTTTTGGCAGTAGTGATAAATAGCATCCATAATGTAAAGTTTAAGGACTTTGAGGCTTTAATGGCTTATTTTGGCTTTGTACTTCGCAGAACAAACGGCAGTCACATGATATATAAAAATCGCGAAATCAATCAAAGTCTGGTTGTTCAAAACGATAAAGGAAAGGCAAAGCCATATCAAGTCAAGCAGTTCTTGGAATTAATTGAAACACACCAAATCGAAATGGAGGAATAGGGCATGTACAAATATCACATCAATGTTTTTTACAGCGAGGACGACAAGTGCTATATTGCGGATGTTCCTGATTTGCAAGGTTGTTCAGCCTTTGGTGACACACCAGAAAAAGCGGTTGAGGAGATAACGATTGCCATGAATCTCTGGATTGAGGTTGCAATAGAGGATGGAGACGAAATTCCGAAGCCGCAGTACCGCCCTGTAATCTATCAAATTTAACCAAGGAGGATACAAAATGACAAAGAAAATAACGAAAATACAAAAAACGCTAGCCGCCGCCTTTGTGCTGGCGATGATGGTAATGCTTGCTGTGATTGCACCGACCGCTGTGTATGCGAGGGATGTTGCTGTCACTATTGACGGCGTGGTGGTTGACTTTGAGGGGCAGGATGCCGCTATTATTGATGACAGAGTTTTAGTGCCTATTCGCGGCGTGTTTGAGACCCTTGGCTTTGAGGTAGAGTGGAATCCTGATACGCAGGTTGCGACATCAACGATTTATGACATTGAGCTTACTGTTACGGTTGGCAGCGAGGTTTTTGTAATCAACGGCCTTGAATTTGAGCTGGATGTGCCTGCTGCAATTATTGGCGACCGTATTCTTGTGCCTATCCGTGCTATTCTTGAAACACTTGGGCATTTTGTGGATTGGAATGACGAGACATCAACTGTTAGCATCCGCAATTTGTGGGGCTTTACAGACATTGTGTATGCCAGAGGGGCGATTTATGAGCAGATAGCTCCGCCTGCTATTGGCGAGGAATATGCTGTTATCCACACAAACTTTGGCGAGATTCACATTCGGCTGTTTGCTGACATAGCTCCCCTTGCTGTGGAAAATTTTGTGACACATGCTATGAGCGGCTTTTATGATGATGTGATTTTTCATCGTGTGATTGAAGGGTTTATGATTCAGGGCGGCGACCCGCTTGGTACAGGCTTTGGTGGACAAAGTATATGGGGCAGACCCTTTGGCGATGAGCTTACGACAAGGTTGCGTCATGTGCGTGGGGCATTGTCTATGGCAAATGCAGGGCCGTTTACTAATGGCAGTCAGTTTTTCATTGTGCAAAACAGCGGGCTGCATCCGCTTGATTACGCAGAATTTGAATATGCCCTTACGATGCTTGATGAATTTTCTGACGCCTTAGGGCTGTATTTGGGTGACGTCTATCCTGCGGAGCTTATTCGCCATTTCTTGGAGCATGGCGGCACTCCTGGCTTGGATTTTGGCCATACTGTGTTTGGACAGGTATTTTATGGCATGGATGTCGTTGATGCTATTGCGGCTGTGGCTGTAGGCGAGGGCGACCGCCCTGTTGAGGATGTTGTTATAGAGCGCATTGAAATCCGCGTGTTTGGATAATAATCTTGCACAATCTACGGAAAAATCTACAAAGAAAGAAGAATGATTAATGGACGAACCAATTAAGCAAGACGACAATTCAATTGACAAAATTGTTACAGTCAATATTGAGGACGAGATGAAGAAGTCCTACATCGACTATGCTATGAGCGTTATTGTGGCGCGTGCGTTGCCTGACGTGCGCGATGGCTTAAAGCCTGTTCACCGCCGCATTTTGCATAGCATGAACGAGCTGAACCTCGACCCTGGCAAGCCTTACAAGAAATGTGCCAGAATCACGGGTGACGTGATGGGTAAGTACCACCCTCACGGCAGTTCGTCGATTTATGATGCGCTTGTGCGGATGGCACAGGAATTTAGTATGCGCTATATGCTTGTTGATGGGCATGGTAACTTTGGTAGCATGGATGGGGATGAGCCTGCGGCAGAGCGTTACACAGAGGCACGCCTGTCGCCCATTGCTATGGACATGATAACAGATATTGACAAAGATACTGTTGATTTTGTGCCTAACTACACAGAGGAGCTTAAAGAGCCGTCTGTTATGCCGTCACGCTTCCCTAATTTGCTTGTAAACGGGTCGTCAGGTATTGCTGTAGGTATGGCAACCAATATCCCGCCGCACAATTTGGTGGAGTGCATCAACGCTGTTGTCAAGATTATTGACAACCACATCCACGAGGGGCGAGAGACGGATATAGTTGAGCTATTGAGCCTGATTAGCGGGCCTGACTACCCTACAGGGGCTACGATACTTGGTACGGCCGGTATCAGGGCGGCTTATATGACAGGGCGTGGGCGCGTTGTTCTACGTGCGGTATGCGAGATACAGCCTATGGGCGGCGGACGTGACATGATAGTTGTGACGGAGATGCCGTATCAAGTTAATAAGGGCAAGATGCAGGAGAAGATTGCGGAACTTGTTAAGACAAAGCGCATTGACGGCATATCTGACATACGTGACGAGAGTGACAGAAACGGCGTGCGTGTTGTCATTGAGCTAAAGAAAGATGCCAACCCGCATGTTGTGCTGAATTTGCTATACAAACACACGACATTGCAGGAGAGCTATGGCATCAACATGCTGGCTCTGGTAAAGGGCGAGCCGCGGGTATTAAACCTCAAGGAGCTACTGACGTATTACCTAGAGCATCAGGAGGATGTTGTCACACGCCGTACGCAATTTGACCTTGCTAAAGCGGAGAAGCGCATCCACTTGGTGGAGGGCTTCCTCAAGGCATTGGATTTTATTGACGAAATCATCGCTATCATCCGCTCTAACCGCGAAATCGCACGCTCTAAGGAGATTATTGCAGAGCGGTTTGACTTTACGACTGAGCAGGCTGATGCTATTGTTGAGATGCGTCTGCGTAGCTTGAGCGGCCTAGAACGGGAGCGACTGGAAAAAGAATTTGACAATCTGACTAAGCTTATAGAATATCTCCGCTCGATATTGGGCGACCACAACATCTTGCTTGGTGTTATACGTGATGAGATTATTGCTGTGCGTGACAAATATGGCGACGTACGCCGTACGCTCATTGTGCCTGATGAGGGCGAAATCGATTACGAGGACTTGATTGACCAAGAGATGTGTGTAATCACTTTGACGCATATGGATTACGTCAAGCGTCTGCCGCTGGATACTTACAAGAGCCAGAAGCGCGGCGGCAAGGGGGTCTTGGGGCTTACTACCCGTGATGAGGACCTTATCAAGCAGATGTTCATAGCAAACACCCACGACGACGTGATTTTTATAACCACAACGGGCAGGGCGTATCGCTTGCGGGCGTATCAGATACCAGAGGCGGGGCGTTCTGCTAAGGGCAGTGCGATTGTGAACCTGCTGAATCTAGCTCCTGGCGAACAGATTGCGGCTGTGATTGTTGTTAATGATTACGACAATGGCTACCTGACCACTATCACAAAATCGGGCATGGTGAAGAAAACTGCACTCAAGGCCTACGAGAGAATCAACAAAGGCGGGCTTGCGGCTGTTAAGATTTTGGATGGGGATGCCCTTATGTCTGCCATTGTAACAGATGGGCAGAGTGACATCTTTATGGTTAGTCATAACGGCCTTGGGCTGAGATTTAATGAATCCAGCCTGACGCCGAAAAAAGGGCGTGCATCACACGGCAACAAAACCATGAACCTAGCAGAGGGCGACTATGTTGTAGGTGCAGAGCTTGTTACGGATGATACGAAGCTGTTGCTAGTAACAGAGCATGGCTATGGCAAGCGTACAGCCTTTGAGGCGTTCAAGACGCGCGGGCGACGTGGCAAGGGCATGAAGGTATACAACTGCACGGACAAAACAGGCAAGGTCGTTGGCATCGCTGTGGTAAACGAGCGCGAGGAGCTAATGCTGATAAACTCCAACGGCGTAATAATCCGCATCCGCATTAATGACATTTCGGCTGTTGGCAGGACGGCTTCGGGCGTTAGGCTTATCAATTTGGAGTCTGATGTGCGCGTTGTTGGGCTTGCTAGGATAGCGGAGGAGCATATTGGTGAGGATGAAGATGGGGACATAGATAAAGCAGAACACGTGGAACAAGGCGATAGTGATTACGCAGAAGAGGGCGGCGAAGAATACGACAACGAACACAACGAATAAAATGAAAAATTTTGCAAATTACTATTGACACACGCAAAAAAATGGTATATAATCGTCATTGTGCTGTTTTACACAGCACTTGCCTGGATAGCTCAGATGGTAGAGCAGAGGACTGAAAATCCTCGTGTCGGCGGTTCGATTCCGTCTCCAGGCACTTGATACAAAAATAGGACAAGCAGAGGCTTTGTCCTATTTTTGTTTTTCTGAAAAAAGGATTTCACAAATTTGCAACAAGAACCTGTCGCCCGCTTCGTTCCACGTGTCATCACTAAAAGAGCCGAAATTTTCACCTTCCTCGCCCTTGGCAGACGCAATCTCACGAGCAATGCCAAGCAAAACATGGGAATGATTTCTAGCAAGCCGCAAATCCAAGAAAATCAACTCGCTAAAAATCTTTGACTTTTCATACAAAACAGACGATTTTGTATGACGTATCAAAGCCTCTATATCATATTCGACCCTTCGCTCAATCACATTATACCCGCTTCCTGTTTCCTCTAAAATCGTATACGCCGCCCTATTATCAAAATCCATAGCCGCCCCACACGACCCAGGATTGATAATCAATTTGTCGCCGCAATACGCATAGCTCTGCACATGGTTGTGACCATACACGATTACATTTGCGTCAATATTTTGGATAAATGGCAGGCAACTATCCGAATTGACAAAATTGTGATATTCCTCCAAAAATTCCTCATGAGTAAACGGCTTTTCCAACATAGCTTGATGAAATCCGCCGCTATTGCTAAATTTGCTCTCCGCATGACCCCCTTGCGGCTTTCCGTATATAGGGGAAATATGCGTGGCGTACACAAAAGTTTTGGGGCTAAGTCGAATATACATCTCCTTCTCCAAGCCATCCAGAAAATCAAAAGACTCCTGCGTTAGCTCGCGGCAAACATAGTACAGACCTGCATTTTGGTCAGTAATCCGCTCTTCAGGGTTCTCCTCCCTGAAGTGTCTCATAGCCTCCTCTTTGTTGCCCTTTACAACATACGCATTTTCCATCCCCATCAATTCCCGCACCACTTCATTTGAAAACGGAAAATCCATGAAATAATCGCCCAAGAAAATAAAACTATCCACGCCCTCCGCTCGTGCATCCTCCAGCACCTTCATCAGCGCAGGGTAGTTGCCATGTATGTCTGATATAATCGCTGTCCGCGTTTTATTTATCATACTTAACTGCCCTCGCCCTCCGTTCGCCCAAACGCCCGCACCGCCCTACGCCGCACATCCAGCTCCAGCCGCCCAAATTCATGATTCTCGCCATCAATGCAGCACAGCGGACCCTCTGGCGAAGCGATAACAACGTGACTCACCTTGACGATTTCCACATTGGGCTGCCTGTGCATACGCCCCCGCAATATCGCTATAAAGTTCAGCACCCGCCGCCAAAAGCCGCGATTCTCGACCATAAACAGCTCCGCAAAGCCATCATCAATCACCGCCGCATTTATCAGCGTCATGCCGCCGCCAGCATGTACGCAGTTATGCACGCCGCAAAAATCCGCCCTAAGCGTGCGTCTCTGTCCATCAAATTCAACCTCATACAAACCAGGCTTAAACGCCACCATCTGCTTCAGCAGTGCCTTATAGTAGCTCAACTTGCTCCTGCTTTTCATCTTTTGCATTACCAATATCATCTGTGCTGCAATACCATAGGAAAAAAACAGCACGGATTGCACACCCTGCCGTGATACCATCATATCCACATGCCGCACATCACCCGCCAGAATACTTGCCGCGGCTTCCTCTATATCTGCCAAGGCGTGCGGAATACCCAGCATCGTCGCCACATCATTACCCGTGCCAGCGGGTATGATGCCAAATACAACGTCATCCCCCTCGTTATAGCCGTTCAACGCTTCATGCAAAGTGCCGTCGCCGCCTATAATGACAATTCGCCGCACGCCGTCAGCAATCAGCCCCCGTGTGATGCTTGTAGCATCTCCTGGCACATTGGTTTCGTAAATCTCAAACGCCAGCCCCTCACGCTCCAAAATCGCAACAAACTTGTGCAAATAGGCCTCAGAGCCACCACGGCTGGCATATGGATTGTAGATAATGCGGAACATCTGATTGCCGTCATTCATCATCGCTCGTATTTTCTCCCAAGGCAAAATCGTGTATTCTCACAGGCCTGTCACGTGTTATGCGAGTGCGGTCTTGCAGTTGACCAAAGGTATTACTGCCCCAGCCGTACAGTACGCCATCAGCCGTAATCGCCATTGTGTTAAATCGGCCAACGTACACTTGCGTCACGTCGTCCATCACCCGCTCGGGCAATATGCGGTCTAGTTGTGCCGCCCATTGAGGTCTGTCATGCTCGCCCCACGTGTACAAGCCACCATCAGCCGTAATCGCCGCAGAGTACATAAAGCTCGTCGCAATCGCAACCACATCCTGCTTGATTCTGACAGGGTAGGGCACAAATCCAGTTGTGCCATTACCGACTTGACCAAAAATACTTCCGCCCCACGCCCAAAGCGTGCCGTCTGATGTAATAGCCAGCGAATGAGTAGAGCCAGCCGCAATCGCAATCACATCTCGCTTGATTCTAGTGGGCTGTGGCCGTGCCATCTCTGCGACAGTTTCTATCGTCTCTAAAGCACCTGTGCCAAGGCCAGTTCTCATCCCCCAGCCGTATAGCGTGCCATCCGACATAATCGCCAGAACATGCCCCCAGCCAGCGGCAACCGCCGTCACGCCCTCCATCAACACAATCGGCCGATTACTGAATTCAAGCTCACTAGGACAAACAGTCAGTTGACCAAAGGTATTGTCGCCCCAGCCGTACAACGTGCCGTCGCTCGTGATTGCAACTGTGAACCGCTGACCCGTGGCAACAGCAATCACATCTTCCTTAATCCTAACAGGCGTGGTACGCATCGCAAACGTGCCGTCACCCAACTGTCCGTTATTGTTAAAACCCCAGCCATACAGCACACCATCAGCTGTAACAGCCATAGCGTGGTTTTGTGCATTAGACATGTTGCCAGTCCCGAATGTTGACACGGAAGTTACAACACCCTGTATCTCCACAATCTCTGGCGGCAAAATGGGCGTGTAAGGATTTGCCGCTTGCGAGTAATGCCGCCCCACGACCATACCCCAAGTCCACAGCTCGCCATCAGGCTGAACAGCCAGCACCGTGCTATTACCAAGTGCCATCGCAGAAATCGGCCCTGTCATCGGATTCTCCCGCATCTCTTGAAACCCGCTATTGAGCACAAGACCAATCAGCATAGCCGCCGCAATCGGAAACACCACAATCGCCCCAATCGCAATCGCCGCTTTGATAAGTTTCTTCTTCAATGCACACGCCCCCTTTCAACTCTAATTCGACTCTAGTTCAATAGCAAATTCGCATACGCCCCCCGCAAAACATCCAAATCGCATCGCACACTAAGAGCTTTCGCCATGCCAATGTCAACAACACGCGCATTACCCCCAATCGCGTCAGCAGGACTGCCAACAGGGTACACAACCTTGATTTCATTGACTTTCTCGTCGTCAATCTGCTCAAAGGCTTGTGCTAACAGCGTGTCACGTGCCTTTGCGTCTAGGCATAGCATCTCCTTAACAACGCCATCCTCTACAGCGGCAAAGCCCCTGATTTCACCATTACAGCCGCACACATGGATACAGCCACCAAAATCAGCAACGCCGCTGATTACAGTCTCAAAGAAGTCGCGGTCTTTCAGTGCGGCTTTGCCTAGATTCTGATAAAATGCGGTGTAAAAGTCGTACAATACGTGTACATCAGGCGTGAGCATTTCGTAAAACCCACCGCCCAAATCGGCTCTGGTTGCATGTTCCTCATATGCTGTAAACACACGCTCCAGCCCCAATTGCCCGTAATATTCAAACAACACAGCACTAGACGGAATCAAAAAAGCAACATCCACGCCCAACGCCCTCTGCTCGGAAATAATCTGCTCCACTATAGACGCCGCCAGCCCCTTGCGGCGATATTCCGCATAGGTACACACCCCAAGGATATACACCCCCTGCAACATCTGCTCGCCACAGATTATATCAAAATGGCGGTATTGTGCCGCCGACACGATTTTGCCGCCAGCCCTGCGCGTGACGGTCTTGTCCGCACTATACGCCCGCTCAAAATAGAAATCCACATAATCCATCGAATCACCAAAGGCCGCTTGCCACAATTGCTTCAATTGGTGCAGGTCACTTTGCAAGCCCATGCTCTCACCCCAATCGCTTAATCAAGCCCTTGCGTTTGTGCAACAAATACGCAGGATTGTACGACATCTTTGATTTCCGCAAGCCCTCAATTCCCATGTCCTCTTCGCGGTTTATGTATTTATACTCAGAGCATACATCCTGTGCAAACAACTGATTGATTTTTGCGTAAATCCCCTCATATTGTTGCAAAGCCTTCTCTATGTGAATACAAAAAACCTCGCTGTTAATAGGTTGTCCCAAGGTAAAAGCCGCCAGCTTGCCATCTACAAAAAGGCAACCGCCCAAAGCACCCAGCCCATCAAAGTGTGCTAATGCCTCACGCACGGCACGCCCATCCCCATCAAGCCATTCACTACTGCCATGACTCTCGCTCCATTCAACTAAAAGCTCGTTGCAAAGCGGGATGTGGCCCGCCTCCATCCGCTGATACTCATAATCGTATAGGCTGTTAAACTTATTGATGTGATTACGTTTCGCGTGGAACTTTTTCCCTCTTAGTGTTATCAAATCCTCTGTATTATAGACATAATCCCACACCATTACATCAGACACCTCAAATTCAGGCCCCATAAACGCAAGCTGCTCTAACATCGGCTCTGTTAAGCCAATCATACTAAAATCCATGTTAGACGCAAAAGCCAAGCCTTTCATGTCGCCAATCACTTCCGCTAAGTTGCCGCCACTTCCAAGCTCCACAGGCATGATAAAATGCCTAGCGCGAAATGTGGACGACAGCACAACCAAAAACCCCTTGTGAATAGCAAAATCAACAGGATGCGTGTTGCGCCATGCAAACAGATTGTAAAACGAAAAATCGCTAGAGCCGTATTTGTTTGCGTAAAGATACGGCATGATTATGTCGCGGTCATCTATAGTCAGCCTCTTTAAGGTCAAGCCTTCAAACATGTTGATGTTTCCCCCTATCAAAACGTACGTATATTCACACGCTGCGTAAACGCAGCGTGCAGTCTCTTTACGCCCTCGGTATCCCAAATAGCCGCCGCGCATTAGCGGTCGTCACAGCCGCCACATCGCTAGCGGAAGCACCCATTACCGCCCCAATTCGCTCCGCAACATACCGCAAATTCCGTGAGTCGTTTCGTCCGCCGCGCTTAGGCTCAGGCGACAAATACGGGCAGTCCGTTTCCAACAACAGCCGCTCGGGCGGCACACGCCGCACCACCTCGCGCAGACCC
>Ga0209755_10006528_pt1 | contig 12867 bp, 11 predicted proteins | sample TergutCo191P1_FD_187301 | JGI IMG/M metagenome (GOLD analysis project Ga0209755, IMG submission 187301) | Cornitermes sp. P1 segment gut microbial communities from Petit-Saut dam, French Guiana - Co191P1 (SPAdes) (version 2) | ecosystem: Host-associated > Arthropoda: Insects > Digestive system... | reverse complement strand
CAAGGTAGAGCGCGGTGTCGTCGGCCGCGTCGCCGCCGGCCGCGCCCGCCACACGTCCAAGCGCGCGGATCGCGTTGTTAAGAAAGCGCCTTTCCTCGCTGTCTATGACCTCGCGGAGCACGAGAGTGCCCTCGCTGGAGCCGACCCAGCCGAGGTAGTTTATCGCAGCGAGCACGGTTTCGCTGTGCTCGTAAAAGCGCTCCTCCACGGCCTGTATCGCCCGCTCCTCCAGGCCGCCGGTTTCCCTTTCGCCGAAGAAGTTGAAGGCGACGGTAAGTATCCTGTGGTTGCGGGTGCCGTCCACCAGGGCGATTATTTCGCCGTCCAGGGCGTCGCTGCCTTCGTCCCTGAGTTCCTGCAGTAGCGCGGCTATTTCGGTTTCCGTTCCAAAGCGCACGATATCCAACCGCAACGCATCTATATCGACTTCCTGAGCCTGTGGCACAATCGCGGCGAGGATAAACGCCGCGGCCAAAACAGCCTTTCTCATTCCACGTCCTCCTTGTAGTTTGAAAGAAAATCGCGCTTGTACGACGAAAATCTATTTTCCACGATGGCGCGCCGCGCGTCAAGAACCAATCGGTGCAAAAAGAACAGATTGTGGTAGCTTGCCAGCATGGAGCAAAGTATCTCCCGGCTTTTGAACAGGTGGCGAAGGTAGGCCCTGCTGTGGTTTTTGCACACCCTGCATTCGCACTCTCTATCTATCGGCATAAAGTCCATGCGTTTGTCGGTTTTTTTGAGCGAAAGGGGGCCGTTCCGGGTATACACCCTGCCGTTTCTGCCTTCCCTTGTGGGCACCACGCAGTCGAACATGTCAATGCCATTTTCAATGGCCTCGAGTATGTATTGCGGGGTGCCTATGCCCATAAGGTAGCGCGGCTTTTCGGCCGGCAGAAGGGCGGCGGTGAAGGCGAGCGTTTCGGAAAAAGCCCCGCGCGGCTCGCCCACGGAAAGGCCGCCGATCGCGATTCCCGGGGTGCCGGCGGCGGCGCAGGCTTCGGCGGAGCGCTTTCGAAGGTCGTGGAAGAAGTTCCCCTGGACTATGCCGAAAAGGCTTCCACCGTAGCCCTCTTCACGTTTTTGCCCCCACGTTTTTACGGCGCGGCCCATCCATTCCACGGTAAGCTCCAGGGCCTTTTCCGCCTCTTTGCGGTCCGCGCCCCACGCGCTGCACACGTCGAGCTGCATCTGTATGTCGCTGCCTATGACGCACTGGGTTTCCACCACGTTTTCCGGGGTAAAGAGGTGGAGGGAACCGTCCAGGTGCGACCTGAAACGCACGCCCTCGGGCAGAAGCTTGCGAAGGCCGGAAAGCGAAAAAACCTGGTAGCCGCCGGAGTCGGTGAGTATGTTTTTGTCCCAGGCCATGAAACGGTGCAGCCCGCCGGCGCCGCCCACGACCTCCATCCCGGGGCGAAGGTACAGGTGGTACGTATTGGAAAGGATTATCTCGAAACCGATTTCCCGAAGGTCGTCCGCGGCAAGCGCCTTTACCGTGCCCGCCGTTCCCACCGGCATGAAAACCGGGGTGGAAACTTCGCCGTGGGGAAGCCGCATAACGCCTGTCCGCGCGGAAGAGCCCGCGTCCCTGGAAACTACGTCGAAAAACATGTCCGCGGTTCTCTCCTTCACTATGTAAGCATAGGCGTTTTTATTAAACCTGTAAAGCTGTCGCACATCATCCCCAAGCACCGATCCGGGAATGGAGAACGACGGGCGCATTGCTACTTACTTGACAAGAAACCTGCATTGCTGTACAGTTCTTACGGTATGACAAGAATATCGGGTAAGTACGCTGTGAAAGCAGAAGCTATTATCAATAATGGTTCATGCTATGATTTCGTAAAAACAGTACCAGACAAATCGGTTACGTTAATTATCACTTCGCCACCGTATAACATTGGTAAGAAATATGAAAAAAAATCAAGCCTAAAGGAGTATGCTCTTAGACAAGAAGAAATAATTGATGAGTGTGTCAGGATACTCGCGGATAACGGCAGCATCTGCTGGCAAGTTGGAAATTTTGTTGAAAACTCCGAGATTGTTCCTCTGGATATTTTGCTATACCCAGTTTTTCAGAAACATGGCCTGAAATTGCGAAATAGGATAATTTGGCAATTTGGTCATGGTCTGCACGCATCAAAAAGATTTTCTGGAAGATATGAAACAATATTATGGTTCACGAAAACGGACAATTATATTTTCAATCTGGATGCCGTGAGGATACCGCAAAAATACCCACAAAAAAAACATTTCAAAGGGCCAAGAACCGGGGAGTTGTCGTGCAATCCTTTAGGAAAAAATCCAAGCGATATATGGGATATTCCCAACGTAAAAAACAATCACGTCGAGAAAACAACCCATCCTTGCCAGTTTCCGATTGAACTAGTAGAAAGACTGATTCTCGCATTGTCAAATGAGAACGACATTGTTTTTGATCCTTTTCTGGGTGTTGGCTCGACATCGGCCGCAGCCGTAAAAAACAAGCGTAGAGGTATGGGCTGCGAAGTAATGGAAGAATATTATGCTATTGCTATCGAAAGGACAAAATTGGCTATGGCTGGGAAATTAAAAACCAGACCCATGAACAAGCCGATATATGATCCCGTAAATCCAAGAATAAACTTGGAATATGAAATAGTCCCTGCACAATTTGCGTTGTTTGGCAAGCAGTCTATTCACGGAGCAGCGAAGTGAAAATTGTTGAGAAGTATTCGCACTTAAATGGCTTGGAATTCTTGCTGGTTCATAAGCCTGAGTTATGGCATGAGATTGAGAATGTAATCAATACAGTTGACGCAGAAAAATGCAAAACAAAAGTATCGCGAGAAAAAACAAAGAAAGGCACATTGCTATATAGCCCTATTGAAATGAACAACGCTTTTAAGGCGAAATTGTCAAAATATGACTGGAAAGAAAGTCGGGTCAGCTACTGGGTAACAAAAGATGAGAAGCTAATTCGAAAAACATTGCCAATGCCTCCCGATACTCAAAAGCAGGAAATTGAATCCTGTGGTGAAACGGCTATTAGGAGTTATAACCAGACGGATTTTGTAAAAAACCGCGTGGCGCTTGAGGTTCAGTTTGGCAAGTATGCATTTGTAGCCTATGACCTTTTTGTCAAACACTTGGCGTTTTATATTGGCGACCATATTGATGTAGGAATCGAGATTTTGCCAATGAAGACTTTGCAGTCGCAGATGAGCTCGGGCCCTTCATATTACGAAGGAGAGCTATACAATGTTATTAGGCAAGGCAGGGGTGTTCCCGCCGTTCCACTTGTAATTATTGGTATTGAGCATTAAGGCTTGGCAACGGCGACATTATATAAATTCTTGAGCTTTCCCTTGCCCGCCGTCTGTCCCGCTACGTTTTCGCGCCCTTGAGCAGCAGAATGCCCAGCAGGATAAAAACCGCCACGGGGAACCACGCGCCTACAAAGGTCGGGATGTGGCCGAGCCTTGCCATCATCATCGTTATCATCTCTATCACGTAAAACACCACCGCCGCCGAAATGCTTGTGAGGAGGCTCATAAGAAGAATGTTCTTCTTGAACCTGCCGCCCATCGCCAGAGACAGTATCGTTACGATAAACGAAACGGGCGGGAACGAAAACCTGCGGTGGAAATCCGCCTCCGCCTCGGCGTATGGCAGGCCCGCGATCCGAAGGTCGTCCACCAGCCGCCTAAGATCCATTGCCGAAAGATCCTCGGGCCTTACCGCGCTGCGCCTGAAGGTGTCGGGGTGTTCACGAAACTCGTCGGTGGGGGGGAGGGGGGCCGCGCGCAGGAAACCGTCGTCCCAAAAATAGATGATGGGGTTCACAAAGCTCCAGTACTCGCCGGTCCATGCCGCCCTGGGCGAGCGAATCAGCGAGACAAAATCGCCCTGGGCGTTTTGCTCCACAATGCTTATCCCGTTAAGCACCTGCCCGATGTGGTCGTAAAAGTCCACCGAGTAGATTAGCTGCCCGCCGCGCGACCTTATCACTATGTCGGAATTGTGCTCTACAACATGCTGGCGAAGGGCGCGGCGGGTAAGCTCGTCCTTCGTCCGCATCGTGGGAATCACTACGATGTCGTTAAAAAAAAACGAGACGCCCGAGGCCACAAGCCCAAGAACAAGCAGGGGCATTCCGAAACGCCTGTAGGGGATTCCGGCGGCAAAAACGGAGGTGAGCTCGTTGCGGGCGTAGAGGTTGCCAAGCGTGTACGCCGAAGCGAAGATGAGCGATATGGGCAGGGCAAACGCCAAGGCCTGCGGCAGAAAGAACAGGCTTATCCGCGAAATCTCGACAAATGGCACCTCGTTTTGCAGGTAGCGAATGAGGTGGGCAAACAAATCGATGATAACGATGACAAACGCGAACATTCCCATTACGGCGGCGAAAATGGGTGCGAATTGGCGAAGAAGATAGCGATCCAGGGTCATCGAAAAACCTTGACGGCGGCAAGTATGGAGCCGGCCGACAGCGCCAGTATGTTGGGCGTCCAGATCGACCAAAACGGCGACCAGCCCATGCGGACCCCCATGGTCTGCCCGCCGAGAAGCAGCGCCCAGTAGACTACCGATATGATAAGCCCGAAGATGAAGCCCACGGTTTGCCCGTTTTTCTTTGCCATAAGCCCAAGGGCCACCGCAAGGAATATAAATGAAAGGGCCCCAAAGGGAATCGAAAACTTCTGGTTGAACTCCAGACGGTAAAGCGAAAGCGTGCGGTCGCGCCTCATGTTTTCGAGCGTCTGCACCTCCCGCTGGAAGGCGGCGAGCTGGCTGCCCCTTCTGCCCCACACGCCCGACGCCGGGCCGGCCCTCAGGTTTTCCTCAAGGGCAAGGCCAAGCGCGGAAACCCTGTTCTGCCTGTCGTTTATCCTGACGGCAAGATCCTCGGTCTGCCTCTGTATTTCCCGGAACACGTCCACCGAGCTCATCTCGCGCGGGCTTATCGAGGTAAGCGTCTGGATTATGTCCTCCTGCGGCACCCAGTAGCGCAGGAAGCTCGCGGAGGCGTAGTCGTAGTCCTCCCTTACTATTTCCCGGGACGACTGTATAAAGGCCCTGGTCATGTCCAGGCTTAGGCCGTCCCTGCCGGCGTCCCTGAGCTCGGCGGTGTTTGCCATTATGAGCCTGCGCTCGCCGTCGCCGGTGCGGTCCAGGATAAGCACGTTGTTGATGGAGTTGCCAACGACGTCGCCGGTTACTATCACCGTGTCCCGAAACCTTATCACCGAGTTTGAGGCCATTTCCAGGGCGGGGGTGGAAACGAGTATGCGCCGGTAGAGCTGCCTGAACTGCAGGGTGCCGGCCGGAAGCAGAATGTCGTTTGCGACGAACGATATAAGCGAGACTACGATTCCGACAGTGATGGCCGGAAGGAAGATGTTCCTAAAGGAAAGGCCCGAGGAAAGCAGTACGAGTATTTCGTTGTCGCTGGAAAGCCTTCCTATGGTCATGAGCGTTCCCACAAGGGTGGCGAACGGGGCCGACATGGCGATTACCGAAGGCAGGGAAAAAAGCACAAGCATGGCCACCTGGTGAAACGGCACCTGCCTTGTCAGGATGTCCTGGGCCATGAGCAGGAGCTGGTTGACGAAAAAGATGAAAAAGAAGAACAGGAACGCGATGAGAAACGAGAAAAAGGTTTCGCCCAGAACGTATTTGTAGATGGTGAAGGACATGGAGCGGGGACTTTCCTCGCTTGGCCCGGCCCAAAAAGCCCATCTGCGGCCCGCCGGCGGTGTAGCGACGATTTTTCCTATCGTACCGGAGCCTGCCGCCCCAATTTCGTTCATCCCGTAGATCCAAAACCACCGCCGCCCCGAGCCGTTACGGAAAGCTCCCCCGTTTCCGCGTCCGCAATCGAGGCCCGGACAAAGGGCGCGACGACGAGCTGGGCTATGCGCTCGCCGTTTTTGACGACGAAGGTTTCCGCCCCAAGGTTTACGAGCAGAACGGCCACCTCGCCCCGGTAGTCGCCGTCGATGGTCCCCGGCGAGTTCAGCACGGTGACGCCGTGCTTTGCCGCAAGGCCCGAACGCGGGCGAACCTGCCCCTCGAAGCCCTCCGGTATTTCAAGCTTTAGCCCCGTGGGGATTTTCGCGCGTCCCAAGGGCGGGATTTGCAGCTCCTCTTCCAGAAACGCCCTTAAGTCCATGCCGGCTGCGCCCACGCTTTCGTAGCGGGGCAGTTCCACGCGGGGATCCGTCCGCAGTATCTTGAGAGTGGTCAGGGATTTCTCGTTCTCCCGCATACCACAATTATGGGCCGTTTGGGCGGTTTTATCAATATGCGCGCCGCGACGATCATGGAGGCTGCCCCAAACCGGCGGGCCAAGGCCAAGCCGGCTCATGAGCAGCCCCAAACCGTTCCCAAAACCGCCGGCCGTTTACCGGCGATCCCTGGGCCTTCCGTCCCGGCCGCCGCGGTCGCGGTCGCGGCCTCCGCCGCCGTAGCCGCCGCGGTCGCGATCCCTGCCGCCGCCGTAGCCGCCTCCGCCGGAGCCCGCGTCCTCGGCGGGAGCGCCGTCGGGGTCGATGGCATCTATGTACGAAAGGTTGAGCCTGCCCATTTTGTCGATTTCGGTGAGCTTCACCTGGATTTCCTGGCCTTCCTTCAGAACGTCGGTAACCTGGGCTATGCGCTGGCGGGAAAGCTTGCTTATGTGGACAAGCCCTTCCTTGCCCGGCAGGATTTCAACGAACGCGCCGAAGTCCATAATCCGCTTTACCGTGCCGTTGTACACCCTGCCCACTTCCGGGTCGGAGGCGATCCCCATTACGGCGATCTTCGCCTCTTCTGCGTCCTGGGTGTTTTTGGCGAAAATCGTTACGGTGCCGTCGTCGTCGGTGTTGATCTTTACGCTGTACTGCTCGCACAGGGCCTTGATGTTCTTTCCGCCGGGGCCGATAAGCGCGCCTATTTTGTCGATGTCGATGTGCATCGTGAGAATCTTCGGCGCGTACTCGCTTATCGCCTCCGCAGGGCGGTTTATCGTTTGGTTCATCACCGAAAGGATGTGCAGCCTGCCGCGCCTTGCCTGGTCCAGCGCCTTCCGCATGATTTCCGTGCTTACGCCGGCGATTTTTATGTCCATCTGGAAGCCGGTGATGCCGTCTTCCGTTCCGGCCACCTTAAAGTCCATGTCGCCGAGGTGGTCCTCCTCGCCAAGGATGTCCGAAAGCACGGCGTAGCGGTCGCCGGGGCCGCCGGTTCCCTCGGTGATAAGCCCCATCGCGATTCCGGCGACGGGCTTCTTCATGGGAACGCCGGCGTGGAGCATTGCAAGGGTTCCGCCGCATACCGAGGCCATGGAAGAGGAGCCGTTGGACTCCATGATTTCCGAAACCACGCGCACCGTGTAGGGGAATTCCTCTTTCGAGGGAACCATAGCCTCCAGCGAGCGGCGGGCAAGGTAGCCGTGGCCAATCTCGCGGCGGCCGGTTCCCGTTCTGCCCACCTCGCCCACGGAGTACGGGGGGAAGTTGTAGTGCAGCATGAAGTTTTCGCGCCTGTCGCCCTCTATGTCGTCGAAAATCTGCTCGTCGAACACGGTGCCGAGGGTGGTTACCACCAGCGCCTGGGTCTCGCCGCGGGTAAACAGCGCCGAGCCGTGGGTGCGGGCCAGAATGTCGATTTCGCAGGTTATGTTCCGGATGTCCTCGGTTCCGCGCCCGTCCACACGGCGGCCTTTGTCCAGAATCGCCGTGCGCAGGATTTCGTATTCCATGTCCTCGAACAGCGCGCCGAAAAGCTTCTTCTGGGTTTCGTCCCCGAGCTGCGCGGCGTACTGCGTAGCGAATTCGGCCTTTACCGCCTTTACGCCGTCGTGCCGCTCGAACTTGGTGGGCAGGAAGCACGCGGCCTCAAGCTTGGGATAGGCAGCCGAGCGAATCGCGTCGGCGTTCTCCAGCGAAACCGACGGAGGCGCAAACGGAAGCTTGGACTTGCCGGCAAGCTCGCGCAGCTTGTCCTGAAGGTCGCAGAACTCGAGGATTACGGCGTGGGCCTTGTCCAGCGCCTCCATCATCAGATCCTCGCTTACTTCCTTCGCGCCGCCTTCCACCATGGTGATTCCGTCCCGCGTTCCGGCGACGACGATTTCCAGCGTGGATTTTTCGATCTGCTTGAAGGTGGGGTTCACCACAAGCTCGCCGTCCACCTGGCAGACCCTTACGCCGGCAATCGGACCGTTGAAGGGGATGTCCGAGATGTGGACCGCCGCCGAGGCAGCGATTATGGCGAGCATGTCGGGCGGGTTGGTCTGGTCGGTCGAAAGGGTGGTGGGGATAAGCTGTATCTCCCGGCCGAAAGCTTTGTCGAAAAGGGGCCGCATGGGGCGGTCTATAAGCCGGCTTACGAGGATTTCCTTGTCCTTTGGCCTGGTTTCCCTTTTGATGAAGCCGCCGGGGATTTTGCCCGCGGCGTAGTACCTTTCGTTGTAATCGACGGTTAGGGGCACGTAGTCCAGCCCCTCAACCGATTCCGCGGACGAACACACGGTGGCAAGCACCGCGGTTCCGCCGTACCGGGCGAAAACGGCGCCGTTGGCCTGTTTCGCGATCCTGCCGGTTTCGAGGACGACTTCCTTGCCGGCTATTTGTAGGGTTGTTTTTATGGGATTCATTACTTGCGCAGACCCAGTGCCTTGATTAGCGTGCGGTATCCTTCAAGGTTGGTGCGCTGTATGTACTTCAGCAGCCTCCTACGCTGACCGACGAGAACCAGAAGGCTCCGCTGGCCGGACTTGTCTTTCTTGTACTGTTTGCAGTGCCCGGTGAGCTGGTTTATCCGCTCGGTAATCAGGGCAATCTGAACTTCCGTTGCGCCGGTATCCTTCTCGTTTTTGCCGAACTTGGCAATGATGGATTCAACGCGTTCCTTCTCTAAAGCCATTGTTTATCTCCTCCAATTGGGTACAGTGTTTGCGGGGGAACCGCCGAACGGTCAGCGCTTCCCCAAGGGCCTGCCCAAAAGCTTTTCCGCCTCCGCGACCTGCCCCAGGGCCAATGCCCGCCTGATTCGGCTCGAGCTCACCGGCAGGCCGCCTTCGGTTACGGGCGGCGCAAGCCAGGTTTCGACTCCCCGCGCCAGGGCCAGGCTCCTAATCTCGGCCGCCCCGACGTTCAGTCCGTGTCCGCATCGAAAGTCCTCGCCCAGGGCGAGAAGCTTTACGGGACGCCGGCTCAAAAGCAGGTTTACAAAATCCCTTCCGTCTATCTTACTGAATTCGCCGGAAAAGTCAATCAGCACGGCAAGCTCCGCGCCGAGGGCCTCCAGGAAAAAGAGCTTGAGCTCCAGGCTGTATATGTCCCCGGCAAAGCCGGCCGGGTTTGTCGTTTTCAGCGGGTTCTGCCTGAACGTGACCACCGTGGGCACGCACGAGGCCTCGGCCCGGATTCGGCTTATCAGGGCCTGGTGCCCGATGTGCACCCCGTCGAAAACCCCCACCGTGACGGCCAGCGGCCTGCCCGGATCCGGGCCCAGGCTTTCCTTTGAAGAGGCGAACCCGTCCCAGTCAACCACGCGCATAAACGTATCCGTATTTCCACTGCCGGCTTTCCCCCGCGCGCTCGACTACGGCCAGAAGCTTGTCGCCGCAAAAAACGGCGGCGGCCTCGGCCCCGGGGCAGGCCGAGTCGAGGGAGCCCAAGGCGGACGCGCCGATCGCGTCGTACAGGGGCCTGCCGTGTACGAGCTTCCGCGCGCCCTCTTCCCCGGTTTCCAGGCACGGAAGGCCAAGCGTGCGAAAGACGTCCCTGCCGACCGGTGCCGGAGCGGCTGCCCGTTCGTCGTCCCCGAAGACCGAGTCCTCAAGCCTGAAGCCGGCGACCCCCGTGCGGACGAGGGAGGAAAGGAAGGCTCGGCTTCCGGCCTCGAGCGCGACGTCCCTGGCCAGCGACCTTATGTACGTTCCCCCGGAGCAGTGCACGGAAATCCCGGCGAAGGGCGGGTCCCACGAGGCAAGCTCCAGCCCGTAAACCTCCACGGGGCGTTTTTTCATTTCAGGGGCCCGGCCGCGCCTTGCCAGTACAGAGGCCCGCTCGCCCCCCACGTGGATTGCCGAATACTCCGGCGGTGCCTGCTCGATTTTCCCGCGAAAAAGGCCCAGCGCGCGTTCCACTGCCCCGCGCGACGGCTGCGGAGCCTGGGCAACGACCTTTCCCTCGGGGTCTAGGGTGTCGGTTTCAGCTCCGAAGCGAATCGTGCCCTCGTAGCGTTTGTCGCAGTGGGTGAACCAGCGGCTCAGCTTAAGCGCCCTGCCCGTAAGCACGAGCAGAAGGCCCTCGGCGAACTTGTCCAGCGTGCCGGTGTGGCCCGCCTTGCCCGTGCCAAGCGCGCGCTTTATGGCCGCAAGCGAGTCGAACGAGGTAAGACCGGGCCTTTTGCGCAGAAGTATCAGGCCCGAAGGAACAGGTTTGCCGTTTTTGTCCATTGTCGCCGCCCTTTGCACAGGATACCACAAATCGCGGCGATTGTGGAGGCCGCGCCTGGGGCGCACGGTTTTGCTTGATAAGCGTTACGGCGCGCGGGCTGAAAAGCGGAATGCCTTGCCGTTTCCCTCCCGCTTATGTATACTCGCTGCATGGCAGATACATCAAGCGGGCCGGCACAAATTCAAAGCCTGATATACGAAATCCGTGGACAAAAGGTAATGCTCGACCGCGAACTTGCGGCGTTGTACGGGGTTGCGGTTAAAGTGCTGAATCAAGCGGTGAAACGAAATATAAAGCGGTTTCCGTCGGAATTCATGTTCCGGTTGACGGACGAGGAATGGGCGGGTTTAAGGTCACAAATTGTGACCTTTAGCGAAGACACCAGAAAGTATAGGCCCTACGCCTTTAGCGAACACGGGATATTGATGCTGTCAAGCGTTTTGAATTCCGACAAGGCAATCGACGTGAATATACGGATCATGAAAATTTTCGTGCACATGCGCCATTACGCGCTTTCCCAAAACGCGGCAAACGGGCAGATTGCGGAACTGCGAAAGCTCCTCATGCTTCACATGGAAAATTCCGACCATAAATTCTCGGAACACGACGACGCGATACGGCAAATCGCAAATGCGCTAAACAGCCTCATGGAACACCCTCCAAAAACCGGGGCGATTGGTTTTCGCGCGGATTAGCGGTACAATAGACGGTAACGCGCAACGAGAGGAGGGCCTGCGATGGCGGCCGAAGAAACTGGCCCACCCCCGCATGCAGACCAAGCCCCCTACGTTCTGGACGAAACGGGGGACTTCGCCGTGGTGTTCAAGCCGCCCCGCATGCACTGCGCCCCGCTTGGGGCCGGCTCCGGCGGTACCCTGCTGGACTGGTATGCGGAGGTTTTCCCCCCTGTTTTGGGGCTTTGCGGCAGGAAGGAAGCGGAAGGCGGGCTTCTGCACCGCCTCGACTTTGAAACCCACGGCCTCGTGCTTTTTGCGAAAAACCAAAAATCGATGGACTCCCTGCTGGCGCAGCAGACCGAAGGCGGCTTCGTGAAGGAATACGCCGCGGTCTGCCGAAAGGCCGGGCCCCTTCCCGCGTTTCCGCCCGCGGGCTTTTCTGCGGACGAAGCGATCGCCCAAGGAAGCTTCGCCGTCGAAAGCCGTTTTCGGCCCTTTGGCCCGGGGAGGAAACAGGTGCGCCCCGTTGTCGCCAATGGCATGGGCAAAACCGCCAAGGGGGCGGACGGGCTTTACCGCACCGAAATCCTCGCGGTTTCGCCGGCCGAACCCTGCGGCGAAGTCCCGCCGGGCGTTTTCAGGTTCGCGGCAAGACTCAGGCGGGGGTTTCGTCACCAGGTGAGATGCCACCTTGCGTGGATTGGCTGCCCAATCCTGAACGACCCCCTGTACGGCGGGGAAGCCGCGCGGGGCGTTTTGGCCCTCCGCGCGGACGGGCTTTTCTTTTGCGACCCCGGAAGCGGGAGGCGACTGAAATACCGCATTCCTCCGCTTGAATAGCCCGCGAATTCGGTGTAAAACTTAGGTATGGACTTTGTTTCCGGTTCCGGCTCCTTTTGCCGCGACAGTCTTCGCCACGGCTCCTCGGTCTACTTCGTGGGCATCAAGGGGACAGGCGTGTGCGCCCTTGCCGAGCTTCTGCACGGCGCGGGGGTAAAAACCGGAGGCTCGGACGTGCCGGAGGTCTTCCATACCGACGCGGTTCTCAGGGAGCTTGGCATCCCATTCCACGAATCGTTCGAGGCCGCCCACATAGGCGGCGACATCGGCCTCGTTATACACTCGGCCGCCTACGACGAAAAGACCAACCCGGAGCTTGCCGAGGCAAGGCGCAGGGGCATCCCGCTTATGGCCTATCCCGAGGCGCTTGGGGCCTATTCCGCCGGCCTGGACTCCTCCGGGATTGCCGGCGTCCACGGCAAGACGACCACCACGGCCATGTGCGGCTGCCTTGCGCGGGCCCTCGGGCTTCCGGCGCAGATTCTTGCCGGCAGCGCCTCGGCGGGCTTCGGCGGAAAATCAACCCTGGTTCTTGGAGACAAATACTTCGTCGCGGAAACCTGCGAGTACCGGGGGCACTTTCTTGCGTTTCGCCCCCAGCGCGTGGTCCTTACGTCCGTGGAAAGCGACCACCAGGACTTTTTCCCCACCTACGAATCCATACGCGATGCCTTTGTCGAGTACTGCCGGCTTATCCCCCCTGGAGGGCAGCTTGTGTACTGCGCCGACGATCCCGGAGCGGACGAAGTGGCCGGCATAATCGAAAGGGAAGGCCGGGGCGTAAAGCTTGTTCCCTACGGCTTTTCCGCCGGCGGCGACTACGGAATTGGCTCGTACCTGGTCCGCGGCGACAGGGCCGGGCTTCGCCTGAACTGTTTTCCCGAAGAGCTGCGCCTTGCGGTTCAGGCGAAGCC
>Ga0209755_10006527_pt1 | contig 12868 bp, 8 predicted proteins | sample TergutCo191P1_FD_187301 | JGI IMG/M metagenome (GOLD analysis project Ga0209755, IMG submission 187301) | Cornitermes sp. P1 segment gut microbial communities from Petit-Saut dam, French Guiana - Co191P1 (SPAdes) (version 2) | ecosystem: Host-associated > Arthropoda: Insects > Digestive system >... | reverse complement strand
GCGAACACCCGTGTTAGCCGTGCATGTACAACCGACGGATTACCGCCCTCAAGACCAAAACCGGATGCGCACAAACACTGTGTTGTCAAAATCCCCCCCTTTTGTATTAATGAAAGCGCGCAGCAAAAGGGATGCGATTTGCCCCTTTCAACCGAAGTGCCAATGCCATCCAACACGCAGTTAGTCCCACCCATCCACCAACACGCGGAGAAACTCTCGGGCACACCAGCCCCTTGCAAGCGCGCAAAAGTAGAACGAATGGCGAAAGGCCAACTGCGTGCCGCACCAAAAATAATCAAAAACACCTCGCACACCGCCAGTGTGCATGGTTTGCAACGCCTTAATAAGCAGCGGCTCGCCGTTGTCTATTGGGGCGTTTTGTACCTATAAACAATCCAATCTTGCCGATGCTATGGGCTTTGCCAAGGCAGGGTTAGACAACAACGCAATTACCTTTTTGATAAATTTCAACGCTCCGGTTTTATGCAACGATTTGAACATGGCGATGGGCGCGTCATGCTGCAACTTCAACACCATAACCACATCCATTGAATATTAGATTGGCTACGCATTGGGCTATTTACAAGGCCGGTCAGGACTGCCCTTTCATATCAGTTTTAACTAATTCCCCTTGCAAGCATGGTACAACATGTACTATTTGCACGAAGTTAGTGATGACACCCTGCGGGATAACACCTTAGGCAACCAACCAACTATATTATAAACGCCTTGAAGTACAACAAACATCTTGTTGCCAGCCAAGGCGTTTATTGTTATACTTTGTCGAAAAATAAAAGGATTGATACATATGAAAATCGGCAACCTGCCCGTAGGTGAATTTATCCGCCAAGCACGTATCCAGCGCAAAATTACGCAAGTCCATTTAGCCTCCGACATCATGGACGCCACTAGCCTTGCCCACCTCGAAAAAGGCACACGATTCCCCACCCGCGAGAAAATCGTGCAAATCTTGGAACGGTTAGGGTTTGACGGTGATATTATTGATGCCGCCGATGAACAACGGAAAAGCGAAATCAGAAATGCCTTATATTATGAAAATGTTACAACCGCCGAAGAATTACTTTTAACTTTGGAAAAGGATAATTTTTTTATGAGCGAAATTAATAATCTTCAGTTTATTTATATGTCTAAAGCTACCATATCTACTATCAAAAACGAATCACCTTTAATGGTGCGCGAAATTGTTATGGCTGGATTAAAAATTACACTTCCCTTTTTTCAAGAAAAGTATATTCAAGAATATTTATTAACCGGAAATGATATAACACTAATAAACCAACTTGCTATTTCATATAAAAATGAAGGAAACCATTGCGAGAGCATAAAAATACAAAACTTGCTAATAGAAAATATCGAAACTAATTGCATTGATTTTCGACATAACTCCCGGTATTATCCATACTTGATATATGGAATCACAAAACATTTGGGCGAAATTGGTGAATACAAAAAAGCTATTCCTCTTTGTGACAAAGGAATAGCCATGTGCCATAAAACAAATAACTTTACGCTACTGCCTGATATTATGCTAAACAAGGCCTGTTGTCTGTGTGAAACAAACAATATACCCGAAGGCATAAAATTATTACTTACTACTACCCACATGTATATGGCATATGGGTTTGACGCAAAGGTGGCATTAATTAAAGACTACGCAAGTGCTAACTGGGAAAAATTTATGAATTACGTGGAGGCGGATTTGGAGGCATTGGAATATCAGGGCCAATAAAAGTCGGTACAGGTGTCACCTGCTCACCACTGGTTTGCGAAGCAAAACCCACCACACCCCCAAGTGCAACCACCACACTCAAAATAGTACATAAAGCAACTTTTTTCATTTCAAACCCTCCTTAGGCTTTATTTTAATACTATTTTACACATATTTAGAAACAAAACTTGCGTATCGCGCAAGTTTTTTATTTTAAATCTTGCGCGATACGCAAGTTTTGTTTTGCAGATTGTTTTATTATTCAACGTAGATAGCTATTAAAAAATAAGGGTGATAAATTATGATTGAAAAAGCAAGGTATCGCTGGAAGTCTCACCATTTTTTGTTCATTCTTGCAACAATTTCAATCATCACAATTGCCGTTGGAGTAATTGCAATTAATAATAATCCTGATTACGCTGTTACAATTTTAGGAATAACTGCTACAATACTGGGGATCATAATTACTATTATAATCCCATTAGTTACTTGGCTGTCTCAAAAAAAGAAAAATGCGCAAGAAATATTAAACATTGACAATCTGCTGTACAGCATGATTGAAGAGATGAAAAGAATTGCTAATAATGATGGCGGCGCACGAGACGAGCATTTGTACATTTTATCGTATACGCCTGCATTTGGGAATATTTCATCTCCCAAATTATACGAGGAATACAGAAAGTTACTGTTTGATATTGTCCTGAAACAAAAAGCAGATGTTCACATTATATGCTATGATAAAAACAAACGAAATGAGTATCATGAAAGCATGGCAAAAAATCTTGCCAACAACGCGTCTGAGAAAAAGGGGGAAATTGCATTTTGGGAAAGTCAAGCAGTAGAAATTATAAATTTAGTTCGGAATAATATAAATAACAATGCCGTTGTTGAAACAGGTCATATTCATCCAGTACTGTTTTTTTCGTCAAATAATAAATTAATTCAATATACTTTAAGAAAAGGGGAAAAAGGAAGTGACGTATTGGGTACAGTTTTTCAACAAAGTGCAAGAAAAGACTTTTTCTCTGATGCATTCAGGGAGTACAAAGAACACTACACATCTACAGATATTACAAGAATATATGAAAAATATTTCCATGGTAAATATGACAATAAATATATTAATGAGGCATACCGCCAAAAAGATTTAATGAGGGGGCGTTTAGCCGAAAATGGAAACAAAGGATTAAATGTTTTACTTGCATACGGTGGCGGGAAAGATAGTACAATGGCTTTAATTTTCTTGAGATATGTACAAGAATTATTTAATGCAGAATCTAAAATCCCATTGATCTTACACATTATAGTCCATTTACATCCAGGCATGAGAAAGGGTGTATTTCAAAATATTCACAATGTAGTTAAAAAGTTAGGTTTAAACAAAGACGAAAACATTATAATAACATTTAAGTCAAAAGATCATGAATATTCAAAATCTGAACTAGACTCATTTTTTAATGAAACGTATAAGATATCCATACCTGCTCCTATTAAAAATGAATTTAAAAGAGAGTTGTTAGTACTAGGACATTTATCAAAAGGACTTGGAAGACATACTTTTTGCTATAGTTGCAACATTGATATGATAATGACTATTATAAATTATGCAATTGAACCAAGCCATAAAATTGATTTTGTCGTAACTGGTGATTCAAAAAAAGAAAAAGCTGATTATACACAATGGGTCAATAACGTCTTTAATTTTGTCAATTCATCAAAAGGCATAAGGCAAAATAGAAATAATAACGCTAAAAAAACTTTTATTGATAATTTTATTGAATTACAAAAAAAATTCAATCATGATTATTTTGGTTCAGAAAGTCAAAAAAACAAACAAAATTACACAAACTACCGATATCCTGACCTTCTAAATGTATGTGAACGAATTGACTTTCCCGTAGAAACATTTCGTGAACTCCTAGATGGTTTAGGATTTAACTTTCATGACGATGCGTTTAACTTTTCAGAAACGGATTGCTTTTATCCTGCATTAATGGCACATTGGGCTGGAAAAAAGGGAGGGGCAAATTATAACGAATACTTGAGAGTTCATATTGAACATGTCAAAGAAAAAATGGATGATAAAGGGTTTCCAATAGATTTAATAAATCATGCTTATAATACGTTTAAAAACGATGACAAAGTTAAAGAAGGGTATTTGTTTTTAGACGAAACTTTTGGAATAAAAAATGCACATATTCGTGCCCTTTTATATAGCCCATTTCTTGACAATGGTAAACGCTTGCAATCATTTTTGAATGATCAAACTAACAATATTAAAGGATTTAATGATTTAGACGTTATAAATTATATTCAAAAAGGAATCACTTCTACTCCCGAAATAAAATTATTAATTGACAATTTTATAACTACGTGGATTGGATTGGAACACAAAGACATTATAACTATAATGAATTATTCTGAAACACCCAACACAAAAGATAATTTATTAGAAGTAATTGCCCAAAGTGATCCTTACGTAAAAAAGGTAGAAATTGACGGTGAACAAGTAATTATTAGTGGACGATAAATACATCTTCTCTTCAATATGATAAAAGGTCAATAGTTTTTGTTACAAAGTTTCAAAAAATCATCAACATTGATTCCCAATTGGTTAAGTGTACTTGAAAACGCCCCCTTGCCGACATCCTTCCTTGCATGGATAGCAATGGGGGCGGTTTTGTTTGTTTCAGGGTTATACATTTTATAATGCGACCCTCGTATACTAACAATTGTACAGCCATATTTTTCGAGGAATTTTATGTAGTCTTTTCCGGAGATCATGGGTAGCCTAGGCATTGCGGAACTCGAAATTTAAATAATAATTCATTATATGGGGGTGATCTTCAAGGTAAAACGCCACGGCTTCTTGCATTAGGGTTTGTGTTTCTTGCACGGTATCACCTTGTACGGTACAACCACCATGTTCCATATCACATGCCGCCCAAAAACCGCCTACATCTTCGGCAGGACGTATAATTGCCCGAAACACTACAGCACCATTTGTAATTATAGGTATATTGCTTGCAATGTTATGCGCATTTTCAATCGTATTAATCATCTGCACAATAATTCCACCTTTAAAAATTCGTACTGTAATTTTATCGTATTAACGCGCATGATGCAAACAGGGATAAATTTCCATAATTCATTGATGAATTGTAATTACCGACAATTTAACATCGTCAGCGCGCCTATTATCCACTTCAAGCTACCCTCCAACCGATAGCCTTTGAAGCAGGATTCGAGTAGTATTACCTGCACGGTTGCTTCGTCAATCGTTAAATTAATTAGTTCGGCCATATTGTATTCGTGTGCTATCATTTGTATTGTATCGTAGTATGTGCTTACTTCGCCGAAGGAAGTGTCGTAATTAGTGCACTATCGGCGGCTTTGGTTACAAATTTTTCCCTACCTTCGAAGAACAGGCTGCGGCCGTTGTCGTATAGGGAGTAGAATTGCCGGCTGTCACTCCTGAACAAAATGGCAAAATTGCTGGTGTGGCGATCGTCTTGGCGAGTTATGAAGTCTAGTAAGCACATTTTGGCTATGTCTTGTTTGAATTAGAGGAATTTTTGATTAACAGGGGGTAACGGTCTTCGCTCATTTCGCCGGGTTGGATGAAATGCCTTGCGTGGACAAAGCATTCACGGGTAAAGTCATACACAAATTGGGAGAAAATGGTGTCCTCGTCAACAAACCAAGCGGGGCATACGTTGACGCCCAGCAAGATGGCGAATTTATATACCGCTACTTCGGATTTCGGCATCGGTGGTTACGCCTGACAGGCGTTTTAGTACGCCGTACTGCCCGCTGCTTATGCCGTAATCTTTTATATTTTGCCCGTTTGGCGATGATATTGTGCCGCCATTTTTGTCCAGCTTTACTTTAAATATGGGGATAGCACCGCTTTGGTTACTTGCGTTTGCATGGCGTCATGGGTTGGGGCAATTCAAAACAGGTCTTTTGGAGTTTAGGGCATGGGTTTTTTCTGCAATTTTAATGGTGTCGTAGGTAGTCAGGTTTAGTCAAACCAAAATGCGTTCAATAACGCGGCGGCCTTGGCTGACAATTCTGTATTCTAGGAATATTGTGTATTCAAATTCATCCCAATGGGTTGCGTTGTTAGTTATTGCAGCAATGACTTGCTGTGCTTTGGCGTCAGTTTCATGGGGTACAAATCGTACTTCGCGGTGGCTCATAATTTCCTCAACAATGGTGTCTGCCCATTTTAAATACCCTGTAATGGTATGGTTAGTCATAATTAAATCGCGCGCCTGTATTGCCTTTCCGGTAAATATTGCGTACAATGCGTGCATGATACTACAAATGAAGGAAGTGGCGAAGAGCATCGGCGTGGTAGAAATTGTGCGCGATGTATCTTTTATCATAGAAGCGAAAGAAAAAGTAGCGCTGGTTGGGGTTAATGGGGCGGGCAAGACTTCGCTTTTTCGCTTGATAACGGGGCAATGGCAACCCGACGCGGGGCAAATATTGCGGGCGGGTGGTTTGCAATTGGGCTATTTGCCCCAGTTGGCCGAGCAGACGGAGGCAGAGTTGCCGCCTTCGCAGCAGACATTATATGAAGTGTTGGACGGCGTTTTCGCGCCATTGAAGAAAATGGAAGCGGAAATGCGCACGCTGGAGGGGGATATGGCGGCGCAAACGGGGGACGCGCTGGCATCCACCATGGCGCGGTATGACAAATTGAGTGTGCGGTTTGCCGATGAAGGGGGCTTCGAGGCAACCAGCCGGGTGCGCGGGGTACTGCGCGGGCTGGGTTTTTCGGATGAACGGTGGACACAGCCCTTTGGTCAATTATCCGGCGGGGAAAAAACCCGGGCACTGCTGGGGCGGCTATTGTTGGAACGCGCCGACCTGTTGCTACTGGACGAACCCACCAACCATTTGGATATCGAAAGCGTGGCCTGGCTGGAGGAATACCTACGTGCCTTTCCCGGCGCGGTGTTGTTGATTTCCCACGACCGCTATTTTATGGACAAAGTGGTAACAAAAACGATTGAAATTGAAAATAAAACCGCGCAGGTTTACAATGGCAATTACACGACCTTTGTGCAAAAAAAAGCCGTAGCGCGGGAGCTGGCAGAGAAGCAGTACCGCGAACAGCAAAAAGTGATAAAGCACCACGAAGAAGCGATAAAGACCATTCGCGGGTTTTCAACGGAGGCAGCGATTATCCGGGCAAAATCGCGGGAGAAGCTGCTTGCCAAAATAGAACGGGTAGAAAAACCCACCGAGCTGCCCAACACCATGCGCCTGCGCCTTAACCCCAGCATCAAATCCGGGTCGGATGTGCTTTCCGTAGAAGAATTGACCATGGGTTTCGACGGCAAGCCGCTGTTCGCCAATGTGAATTTTGAATTGAAAAAAGGCGATAAAACCGCCTTAATTGGCCCAAACGGCATTGGCAAGACGACGCTTTTGAAAAATTTGATTGGCGAAATTGCCCCGCTGGGCGGGCGCATCCGCGAGGGCGTCAACGTGAAGCTGGGTTACTACGACCAAGCCCAGCAAAATTTGGACGAGGGCAAAACGCTGTTTCAGGAGCTGTCCGACACCTACCCCAAGCTGACCAATACCGAAATACGCGGCGTGCTGGCGGCGTTCATGTTCATTGGCGACGAGGTGTTTAAGCCCATTGCGGCGTTGTCGGGGGGCGAGCGCGGGCGCGTGGCACTTGCCAAGATTACCTTGGCGGGGTCAAATTTTTTGGTATTGGACGAGCCGACCAACCATTTGGATTTATACTCGAAAGAAATTTTGGAAGATGCGTTGCGCAATTTCACGGGCACGCTGTTATATATTTCCCACGACCGTTATTTCATTAACCACACGGCCAATTGCGTGCTGGAATTAACCGCCAACGGCGTAGAAAAATTCCTGGGCAATTACGACCATTACTTGGCCGAGAAGCAGAAGCAAGCACTGGGCGAAACACCGGGCACGCCCGTACAAACAAACACCCCAGCACCCACCAGCCAAAAGGCCGACTGGCAAAACAAAAAAGAGCAGCAAGCCGCCGAACGCAAGCGCACCGCGCGCCTTGCCCGGCTAGAAGCGGACATCGCCAAAACCGAAGCCGCCATACAAACCTGCGACGACCAGCTTTCCACCGACGCAATAGCGCGCGACGCCACCGCGTCCGCCGACATATATAATGAAAGAACACAATTGGAAGCAACGCTTTCAACCCTGTACGAAGAATGGGAGGAATTGGCATGAAGCAAAAAACCCTGTTAGACATGCTTTTGTACGTGATGGGCATGTTTTTTAATTTGGCGCTGATGGTGCTGGTGGGGTACGCGGTGTTCCGCTTTACGGTGTGGGGATTTGAATTTGGCACGCGCACATCGGAATACATGGTGGGGCGCGGCGAGGACTACGTAGTACCCATGGTGGTAGAGGACTATACCTCCTTGGCGGATATGGCGCGGCGGTTGGAAGAATATGATTTAATTTCCAGCGCGTGGTTTTTCCGGTTGGAACGTACATTAATGAACCGCACGGCGGACTTTCCCCCGGGCACGTTTTATTTGAACCGCAACATGTCCAGCTCGCAGATAAATAATACGCTGCGGCGGCGCGCGGGGGCAGAGCAGCAGTTTGAAATGATTACCATCCCCGAAGGGTGGACGATTGCCGACATGGCCGCTTATTTTGAATCGCGCGGGTTTTTTTATGCGGAAGATTTTGTGCGGGCGGCGCAGTATGGGCAGTTTAATTACGGCTTCCTGATGAATGTGCCCCGCGACCGCCCCAATCGGCTGGAGGGCTACCTCTTCCCCGATACGTATGAAATTTTCGCCAACCCCAGCCCCGAGCATATAATCCACCGCATGTTGCAACGGTTTGAATCGCTGTTTACCATGTATTATCATGATGTGGCGTATGAAATGGGGTTGACCATCGACGAAGTGGTGATTATCGCATCCATTATCGAGCGGGAAACGCGGCTGGCGTCGGAACGGCCCGTGGTGTCGCAGGTTATTCATAACCGCTTGGCGATAAATATGTTATTGCAAATGTGTTCGACGGTAGTCTATACCATCGGCCCGCGCGACCGCCTCACCTATGCGGAAACCCGTACCGAATCGCCTTGGAACACGTATCTGCACCCCGGTTTGCCGCTGGGGCCCATATCTAACCCCGGGTGGGCGTCTATCCGCGCGGCGATGATGCCGACGCAGGGCAATTACCTGTTTTTTGTACTGCGCGACCCCGTCACGGGCGAGCATTTCTTCTCCACCAACCAAGCGGCGCATGATGCGGCCGCGCTCCGTTATTTGGGATAACGAAATAGGGGGAATTCTCATGAGTAAGTGTTGGATTCGGTACAATTATGCGGGGTACAAACCTGCCCGCCCCAAGGTTGCCATTGTATTGGCAGAAGCGGACAGCACAGGGGCGGCGTGGCGCATAAAAAAGGATAACGCAGAAGTGTTATCCGGCACGCTGGGCGCGGGCACGGCGGGGGATGATGTGCATGTGGCGCAGGCATTTTCCTATGAAATAGATTTTTCTGCGTTGGTAGAATTGGGCGAGTATTCGCTGGAATTGGACGGCGCAGACCCCGCGAAGCTTATCATCGCCGACGACCCGTATGGCAAGTTTGCCACGCAGGCGCTGCGTCATTTGCGCACGGTGCGCAGCGGATGCGATTCGCCCGTTGCCAAGGCGGGGCACTTGGGCGATGCGGCCGCCATCGTCTACCACGTAGACGGCGATTGGGAACAGGGCGCGTGGAAAGAAGCCGCCCCCCGCCGCACGCTGGACATGCTGGGCGGGCATTACGACGCGGGCGATTTTATTAAATTTACGCTGACGATTGCCTCCATGGCGTGGCATTTGCTGCGCGCCTATGAAGAAAACCCGGCGCTGTTTGTGCGCGAACATTCCACCACCGACTTGATAGATGTGCTGGACGAAGCCAAGTATGCGCTGGACTACCTTGCCAAAACGTTGCCCGACGAAAACACCTTCGTGGTGCAAGTGGGCGCGGGCGATGACCATAACCAAGGCTGGCGGCTGCCCGCCGACGACAAGCTGGACGGCAAGCGTCCGGCTTTTTGCGCGTTGTCGCGGGTGCATATGGGGGCTACGGCGGCGGCATTGGCGCTGGGCGCGAAGCTGTTCAAAACGGTAGCGATTCCCGTAGCGCAAGAAGCGGCGGCGCGGTATGAAGAACGCGCCATTGCCATCTACGCCCGTGCCACGCGGGATGATACGCAAATATCCGCCTTCGAGCGCAACACCACCAACGATTTCTACTACGACCGCACCGACACGGACAATATGGCGCTGGCCGCCGCCGAATTATACAAACTAACGGGCAATGAAAATTATGCCGCCGATGGCGAGGATTTTGCCCCGCCGCCGTCGGGCAGCGTAAGCTGGAGCAGCATGAACGGCGACGCCAACTGCCGCCTGGCACAAAGCGGCGACGATACTGCCAAGGCCCGCTTCTTGGAGGAAGTGCGCAGCTACCACTGGGACAATGTATGGCAACTGCCCGGCGGGCGGTATTCGTGGGGGTCGTTGCCGGTGTGGATGGGCACGGCCAATAACCATGAAATTGCGCGGCGGCATTTTCCCACGGGCAGTACGGTTAGCGTGCCGTTTTTGGCGGTGCTGGACTATACCTTTGGGCGCAATAATTGGGGCGCGGGCATGATAGCCAGCCCGGATTTGCCCCATTCGATTAAAAATGTTTACAGCTTCGTGCGGAATGTGCTGGGAGAATTGGCCGTGGGCGCGTTGTCCGAAGGGCCGGGGCGCAAGCAAACCCACGATAGCTTCAAGCATTATTTCAAAAGCGAGGGCACAACCCCGTTTGACTTATTTAACACATCGGCGGCCGTGTTTACCGACAATTCATACGATTTTATGATTGCGGAAAGCACCATATGGGGGCAGGGAAATTTATTGCTAATGCTGGCGCTGGCGTAGCAAAATGATTTCGTTTATCGAGCGGTTTATTTTCGCGGGCGCGCATAAGAATAGCAACGCGCCTTACATATTTTTAGCCAAGCTGACGTTTATTTTGGGCAGCACCTTTTATTATGCCCTGCAATTTGATGCGCATTATATTGTGGTGCGCAGTGTGTTGCATATTGCTATTTTAGTGGCATTTGTGCTGCTGGAACGCAGCGCGTTAAAAACCGAAACGCTGGCGTATTTATCGCCCATTGTGATGATAACTTTGTTGCATGTGGCGATTTTGTATGTGCGGGGCGATTTTTTGATGTTTACCTTTGCCTTTGCGGGGGCGTTGTTTTCGCTGTCGTATATGAACCCGCGGGGGTTGGGCATTTACATAGGGGTTACGGCGGTGCAGCATGGGCTGTTAATTATCATCCCGACCATTAATGTCATGGGCGCGCGGTTTGAAACGGGGCATTTGTATGTCAGTTTTGCCATTACGCTGGGGATGAATATTACGCTGTATATTTTTTGCAAGTCGTACACCCTTGCGCAGCAGGCAAAGGAAGTTTTTATGTCCAATATGAGCCATGAAATACGCACGCCTATTACAGCGGTGCTGGGTATTTCGGAAATTGGACTGCGCGATGCCAACATGCCCGCGGAGGCGAAGAAGTATTTCACCCGTATTTTCAACTCGTCGGAGTTGTTGCTGGGGTTGGTGAACGATTTACTGGACTTTTCCAAAATGGAGAACGACCAGGTGACGCTGGTGGTGCGCCCGTATGATGTGGCGGAGATGATTGGCCATGTTTATCAGCCCGGTTTTGCCTATTTAAAAGGAAGCGAAATTGCCTTTGACTTGCTGGTAGACGCGCAAGTCCCCTGCCGGTTGGAGGGTGATGCGTTGCGCATCGAGCAAATTTTAATTAATGTGCTGTCCAATGCCTTTAAGTATACCGAGGAAGGCGCGGTTACGCTGTCTGTTGCGGCGCGCCCGGACAAGGACGGCCAAGTAATCATGCAATTTACCATCCGCGACACGGGGCTGGGCATGACCGAGGCGCAGGTCAATTCTATTTACAACGCGTATGCGCGCTTTCACGAGCATAGCAAAACCAATGTTTATGGCACGGGGCTGGGCATGTCCATTGTGTCCAACTTGCTAAAAGCCATGAACGGCACGGTTGACATCCAAAGCACCGTGGGCGAAGGCACGACCGTTACCATTCGCATAGCGCAAAAAATCGCCGACCCTACCCCGCTGTGCGAGGAAACCATCCGCCGTCTGCGCCAATTTGAAGCCTCTACCGACGAGCAAAAATTGCACCCGCCCGCTACCGCCATGACCAACGGGCGCGTGCTGGTGGTAGACGATATAGAGGAAAATTTGTTTGTCATTGAAGGGCTGCTACGCTTCTACGCGCTACAAATCGAAACCTGCCAAAGCGGCGAAGAAGCTATCACGAAAATAAAACAGGGGCAGACCTACGACCTCATTTTCCTTGACCAAATGATGCCCAACCTAAACGGCACACAAACCATGCGCCACCTGCGCGAGCTGGGTTATCACCGCCCCATTATTATCCTGACCGCCAACGCCTTGGCCGGCATGGAAGAAAAATACCTGAAAAAAGGCTTCGACGGCTACCTGTCCAAGCCCATTGTCACAAAAAACCTGCACGACACATTACTCAAATACATCCCCACCATGCCGCCCGAAGCCGCACCGGCTGAACCCAGCCCCGGCACGATAAACAAAATCCGCACCAACTTTGCGCGGAACAAAAGGCACATGGCTACGGAAATTAAAACCGCCCTGCAAGAAGGCGACATGGCAAGCGCGCACCTGCTGGCGCACACCCTAAAGGGCCTTGCCGCCACCATCCACGAGCATACCCTTGCCCAAGCCGCCGAAGCCGTGGAGCTGCTGTTAGACCAAGGAACAATGCCCTCAGAAGGCGCACTGCTGCGGCTGGAGAATGCACTGCGGGTGGCGGTGGAGGGTATTGCGGGAGAGGTTAATGCATTGCCCGTGGCGGCTTCGGCGGGGGTGGTTGCCTCGGCTTCGGCGGGGCGGTATGGGGCGTTGTTGGCGGTTTTGCATAAGTTGAAGCCGCTGCTGGAGGGGCGCGACACCGCTTGCCTGGAGTTGGCAGCGGCGCTGGAGGCGTTCCCCGAGGCGGTTATTATCGTGGC
>Ga0209755_10006526_pt1 | contig 12871 bp, 10 predicted proteins | sample TergutCo191P1_FD_187301 | JGI IMG/M metagenome (GOLD analysis project Ga0209755, IMG submission 187301) | Cornitermes sp. P1 segment gut microbial communities from Petit-Saut dam, French Guiana - Co191P1 (SPAdes) (version 2) | ecosystem: Host-associated > Arthropoda: Insects > Digestive system... | reverse complement strand
GTGGTTGGAGCCTATCTAAAACCATCGAGTGGTAGGAGAAATTCACCAATCCACAGTATCCCTTACAGTGTAGCACATTGTCCTTGAAGAGGGACGTTAATAACTACTACTATATAATACAAGGAGTTGGAACAGATATGAATACACAAAATCTCCCATTCATTCGCCTAATAAAGACACCTGTGAACAACTATGCCTATGATGTAAACACAAACTCGTTTATTGAGTTGAGCGATGATACATACAAATACCTTGAAGACATGCTGTATTATGGTAACATAGATATTTCTGCATCACAAAATGTGAGGCATAGCGTAGCTCAGCTTCGGAACGAAGGGTTTTTATCAAGTAAACGACCTATGAAGATAGAGCATACCCAAATCCCATTTTTAGAGAAACTCTTAGCTAATAGTCTCAATCAAATGACATTACAAATAACCCAAGAGTGCAATTTTAGATGTGCGTACTGTTCATATAGTGGTAATGCTATTAGGCGCCATCGTGAACACTCATCAAAAAAGATGTCAGTAGAAACTGCTTTAAAGTGTGTTGATTTTTTTGTTAATCACTCAACAAATCGCGATAGAGTTGCCTTAGCGTTTTATGGTGGAGAACCATTATTGGAATTTGAGTTAATAAAAATTGTTGTCGATTATGCTGAAAAGAAATTCTTTGGAAAAGACTTATCATTTCAAGTTACAACAAATGGGTCTTTATTAACACCAGAAGTTACCCCCTATCTCTCAGAGCATAACTTCAATGTAACCATAAGTTTAGATGGAACTTCGGAAATCCATAATCGCTCTCGGAAATTTGCATCAACAGGTGGAGGAACATTTGATAGCATAAAAAATAATATTGATGCAATTAAAGCGTGCCATCCCTCACTTTATGAGTGGATTGGTTTCAATGTAGTAATAGATCCCAGGTATCCGTGTAACGATTTACATATATATTTCAACGAAACTGACACCTTCAAAGATGCTCAAGTTCAAAGTGGCATTATTGATGATGCTTTTTCATTAGAAAAAGTAGTTGCAAGTGAAGATTATATACATGAAAACAATTATCATGATTTTAAGGTTTTTCTCTCTTTGATTAATCGTTATCCGCAAGTAAAGGTTTCTCGTTTTGCCAAGAACGGAGTATTGAGGAACTACTTTCAGGTGGAAGAAAACTTGTTTTGGAGTACCAAGCTTTCGGACAGTATGGCTCCTAGTGGGCCATGTATACCGGGTGCGCTGAGACTATTTGTCAATGCAATTGGTGATTTTTATCCTTGTGAACGTGTTAGTGAAACATCCGAAGCGATGAAGATAGGAAACATTTATGATGGCTTTGACTTAGATAATGCTAAAAATCTGATAAATATTGGTCAACTGACCGAAGAGGACTGTAAAAACTGTTGGGCCATTCGACATTGCATAATATGCGCGAAGCAATGCGACAATAATGGGTTTCTGTGTGCCGATTTAAAGCGGGCGCAATGCGAGTTTACAAAAGAAACAGTTGAGAATAATCTGAAAGATTACCTTTTCCTAAAAGACTTTAGCATTACAATCAACGCTATTAAGAAAGAGGCAACAATATGAAGGTTGATAAAGTTGGTGTGTATCCCTATAATGCAGAGTTTGATCCGATTTTGCGGCATATGTCATTACTTGACAGTGGCTTTCATATAAAAGCACTCATTTCGCCTTCTGGGTGGGGACTGGTAGGGAAGTTGATTGTCTCGGGGATAAAAGGTGATGAATGGATAGTGGTATCCGAGTTCAAAAAAGTGATTAGTGATATAGATACTGTGTTCATTCCGTCTTTTAATGTCACGGAAAGCATTGAATCTTTATTAGTCAATGAGGTGAAGGTGATTACTCCAAAAATCAAGAAAGTAATATGTTCAGCTAAATTATCAGAGAAAAATGCTGAAGACCTGAAAAAATCCTGCGAAAATGAAGGTTGCACTTTTATAAATCTAAATCTCCCAAAGTCTCCTCAAGAGTATGGGTTAGTCCACCCAATGGAGGAATACCCACCTTTAGAGAGCATAGATGTGCCAATTGTTGTAATTGCTGGACTATGGGAAGATACTGATAAATTTGAAGTTTCTCTGGTTCTGCGGAATAAATTTATTCAAAGTGACTACACCGTTACACAAGTTGGTTCAAGAAACTGTTGCGGATTGCTAGGTATTCATTCTTTTCCAAACTTTATGCTCGGCGACAGTGAGACTGCAGTGTCGAAAATAGTACATTTTAACAGATTAATTTTGAAATTGGTAAGGGCAGAGAAGCCTGATGTCGTTGTTATAACAATACCAGGAGCAATAAAAAACATGTCAAATAAACACACAAGGGGATTTGGATTACTGCCATATATTGTGTTTCAAGCTCTCATTGTTGACTTTTTCCTCTTTTGCACAGTGTATGAAGACGGCTCAACGCAATTCTTACAAGAAATGTCTACAATGTGCAGATATAAGTTTGATTGTCCCGTAGATTGTTACCATATGTCAAACATACTCTTCAATTTAAATGAGTCTAAATCTCTAAAGCGGACAGTGATTGATCGTGTTGAACGGGATGACGTGTCCCGTGTGTTGAAAACCGAATTTGATGATAGTCCAATACCGATTATAAATCTTATGGAGCACTCAGCGCAGGATAAGTTGTTCAGCATGATAATAAATAAACTTTCAGGTGACGACTTTCCGATTGTTTTTTGAGGTTGAAGTTTGATAGCGTCTGTTCGGGTTCTGATGTATAGCTGATAAGAATCCAGCATGGTAAGAGATAGCCTCTCGCCAGCACCCAGTTACTTGGAGTCGAAGCGGTAACGTTAGACTTAAGCATAGGACGGAGAACAAGCGAGCCGTGTGATTTAGCTTCGTAAGCATGTTGAGAAAGAGCTGTTGCCCTTCATTTGGTAGCAGGCAAAACAAACACTTCATATATGGCGGAATGTGGGAAGTCTTGCCGGAGTCTAAGCGCAGCTTGCGGGGTTCAAAGCCTACATTCGTTTGTGCTTAAAAGAATGTCCGGCGTACATATTTATTTGGTGCAGTTATGTACTGACGCACTGTCCTCATGCACTATGTAGTATATCTGCCTACAGAAGCTACATTTTATTTAAGTTCTATGGCGTTGGGCAGCCCAGTTTCATTCGCTTTTTTGCGCCTTTCGCAGAGATGAGTGGTCATATTTATGGTTATTGTATCAACTAAAAAGAATTCCGATGAAGTGCTAATAAAACAGGAACTGTTAACTTTATTGCATAATAAGTTCGGTATTGCATCAATTAAGATTAATGTAAGTGGCAAAGGTTTCTTGAGCGAATCAACAATACCGCTTAACCCAAGAGAGATGGTATATTTTATTCATCTGCTGGAAGATAGGTTTAGTATAATGCTTACAGAGGCAAACTTTGATGACCCAGATATCTACACTATAAATGGTCTGGTGCATATCATTGAAGAGCATATAAAACAGTCTGCAACAACTTAACTATAGAAGTGGCCGAGACCACTATGCGGCCGATAGTGGTACGGATATAAAGGTTATGCATTCCAAATCGTATATCAGTATGGGATCTGAGTAATCTGGAATAACAGGAAAGGAGGAAAACTTGTGAAAAAGCTAAGGAAAACACGCTCAGCACGAATGGATACAGTTGAAGCATATATGTGTACTTGCAGTTGTTCATGTAGCTGTAGCTTTACTAATTGTAGCTGCGGCGTTTTTGGAGTGGGTTGGAGCGCAACTGATCAGCATAATAATGACACGCGCTCAGTAAGTACCGGGACAACGGCGAGAAATCAAACACGATCCCGTGTGACCACATTATGGGGATAGATACGGTGGTGTCTAATACGACCTACAAATTACGCCTGCTACGAAACATAACAGCGTTGACAGTTTACGATTTTTCTGATAATTTGGTAAGCGGTGACCAATATCGAATAATCAGGAGGATGGACAAAATGGCAAAGACGGCGTTCCGCATGTCGGATGAAGCGTTCGAGTCTTTTGCGAAAAAATACTCTTGTGTGAAGCGAAGCAATGTAGAAGATTCTTTGTTCAAAAAATCTGCCTGCCCGGTGAAGCGTGAGTCACAATTACGGACTAAAGATTGCTGATTCAGCCGACATACGCAAGCTGCTTCTAGTGTTTCTATATTCCTTGCCCTGTCATTGTAGGGTGGAGATTTGTTTCTCGCGCAGCAAATACTACCCTACATTGACAACAGCGCCATGTGAAAATGATGTTGTGTTAAGGCAGATTGCAGTTGGGTTTAATCCTTGATAGCGAATTTAGCATAAGTATCGCTTGACTAGACCTTCGCTGTGGCTCGTACAATCGCGGAAGATGGCTCAATGTGGGTTCAGAATACTCAAATTCTATTAATTCTTGAAAATGGAGTCCGGCAACATGAAAAGGCTGCTTATACTATCCATGACTATCTTGCTTGCTGCGATGCTTGTCTCATGCGATAATTCATCTTCTGAGTCTGATTTGTCCAACTCAATTGATGTTAATGCTCACGATTTTGAACGCACAACCATAACTCTTGGAGTAATTAACCTTGCCGAAACTTTTGGAGAAATTGAGCGGTTGGATGTTCGTCGGAATGTACAACTGTTTAATCTGGAAAACGAGCTTTATCAGATTGAGGTTATTTACTATACTGAAGATGATACTACGCGACTGCGTACAGAGCTTGTTTCGGGGAGAGGTCCGGATATCTTATACAGTACGTGGTTTGAATGTAGCATATTTACACCTATGATAAGGCAAGGTATGCTTATCGATTTGTTGCCTTATATTGACAGAGATCCTGAAATAAACAGGGAAGATTTTTTCACAAGCATCTTTGAGGCAGCGCAGAACCCTGACGGCAGTTTAGCGTTAATACCTACTTTTTTTTACATCCAATCGTTAGCTGCTCTACCCGGAGTTGTCGATGCAACTAAAGCCTTCACAACCGATTGGTTCCTCGAATTAGTACGCAATGCAGTTGATGACGGAGTAAATTATCCTTTAGACCCTATGACTACAGGATATGCATTTCTTATTACGACCCTTATGTATGTTGATTTGGGAATCATTGATTTTGCTACCGGAGTCAGTGATTTTGAAAATCAGACGTTTTTTGATTTATTGGAAGTTGCGTTACTCTTGCCGGAAGACATTGCTGCTCACCCTGATTCGTCACTGTTCGGACGAATGTCAACAGGAGGGCAAGTTTTCACTGATGTCTCGATAGTTAGTTTTCTTTCTTTTTCTCGCAGTAAAACACTTCTGGGAGATTTCACATTTTTGGGTTATCCAAGTGATAAAGGGGGCATAATTGGGGCTACTACACAATCACATTTCGGGATAAGTGCAGGAAGCAAAAATCAGGAAACCGCTTGGTCTTTCGTTCGCAGCTTTTTGCATTCCGATTCACCTATGGAGACTCACTTTACAATGCCATTCGCTTTGCGGGTTGACAAGTTTGATGAGCAGGTCATATCTGCGATGGGAGTGGGAGAATGGTCTATAAATGATGGGGGGCTTGAGATTCCTTTACAAGTTCTGTCAGAAGAAAATATCAATGAACTCCGCAGCCTTATAGATAGCGTTTCTTTTGTTGCACGGCCTAATATTATTATTACGCAAATAGTTGTTGAAGAATCTTCGCAGTTCCTTGCAGGAACACGGACAGCGGATGATTTAGTCAGGATACTGCAAAACCGTGTGGGGATATATCTTGATGAGCGCGGATAATGCAGTAAAAGCGGCTGTAATTGATGTAGAGTTGGATAAACAAGAGTATAGAAGACTTGTGAATTGTACATCATTTCTAATGGTGCTGGATGGAGAAGTTTCTGTGCTAAATAAAGCAAGGCTGCTTGATTTTCATTCACATGGTGGTGACTGCCTAAAGCATTTCGAAATTGCTTCACAAATGACCGCAGACTTTTTTATATTATTAGAACACGGAAATGATACGCTGTGCAAAGTAGGCGACCTAATAGTTGCCCTTAGTTGGTGCGTCGATAACGACATATCACTCATAAGCATGAGTATAGGGACAACAGAGTATTATGATAGCGAAAAGTTTGACGATGTGATCAGTCGAATCAATGAAGCTGGAGTTTGTGCAATAGCCGGAGCGAACAATAATCGCAGTTTATCGTATCCGGCGTGTTTGAGAGAAATTTTAGGTGTATGTATTGACTATACCTATGAAACAGTCAGGGATTACTTTGCATATATAGATAATCCGCTGGACGGAGTGAATATTGTACTAAATCCGAACATATGCAGTGATCTGCTGATAGACAGTAACAGCATGGCGACAGCATATTTCTCCGGAGTGATTGCGAAAGCAATAAAAAACAAAGAAACAACTCCTCGGAGTGTCAGAAGTTGGCTAGTAAATAATGCTGAGAGATTTTCAAATACTGTGCTGTATGAGTACACATTTAGTGCAATAGCCCTTGAAGCCAGCGATGATGTCATCGTTATAGGTGTTGAGGGGCTATCTTCTAACGCTCATGTGGCTGAGTATTGTCGTGAACTGAAAAAGATTTTTCGTGACGAGGAGTATCATTGTACAATCATATTCTCATGCGGCGAGATTTTACTAACAAGCAACTTTAGTAAATATGAATTTGTTCAACCCATGCGTGAAATGTGTTCATACGGTGAGTATATCAGCCTCATAACAAAGCTGTGCAAGCCGAATTTGATGCTTACAGACCTAAATGAAAATGGATGTGAGCTTGATGCTGTAATTTGTTTAGAGAATAATCAAACTACCTATGGCAAAAAACTTGTTGTAGCCATAAAAGATGATTTCCCCGGAAAAGTATTTAAGCGGATTGAAAAGCATTTTAACCCGGAAAGCAGATGACTATCATTATGAAGCTAACATTGGCAATTGATAATTTCATCGAATTTATCAAAACATTAAAATGGTGTCTTTCATTATCCTGGAAAACATCAAAATTCTACACGGCGTCACGTATATTCACAGAAATACTCACTCCGATACTCGCTATTGTCGTGGCTTTCATTGGACGGCGAGTTATAAATCTGCTTGTAGGTCAGGCTGAATTTTATGTAAGTAGCGAGCATATACTCTTAATTTTGCTCGGTGGCTTATGTGCTATAGCAATTGTACGCGGATTATCTCAGAACATTATGCAATATTGCCGCTCAATGCACGACGATATGATGGGCGCAAAAATTGCGGCAATCATTATGGAACACGCATTTAAAGCGGATATTGAATATTTCGATAATCCTGAATATTACGACAAACTTAACTCCGCAAGCAGGGATTCATACGCTATAAATAGTGTAGTATGGAGTACCATAAGCGTAATCAGTAGCGGGGTTTCGTTTGCGATAGCGTTTGTAGTGTTGGCGCAAATGAGTGTTCTTTACGGAATTGCTTTAGTTATAGCCGCGATCCCTGCTTCCATCGTGGCAGCAGAATTTACCAAATCATTATATCTTTTAAGCCTTGAGCAGATAAACGGAATAAGGCAGATGGGATATATACAGAGTATATCATCGGAAAAAATGTTAGCACAAGATTTACGCTTATTTGATATAGGTGAAAACCTAAAAAGCAGATACCGTCGTATCTGGAAAGGGTTATTTGACATCAGAAGAAAGAAATCCCGAAAAAGGACAGTATTTGTAAGTGCATTGGAAGCTCTGCCCGAAATAGTGATTACGTTTATCAGCATCGATATAGCATTTAGGGTTGTCTCAGGAAATGCAACGGTGGGTGATTATTCTTTGTTTGCAGGACTTACAGCTCAACTATGGGCGGCGCTTTATATGTTTTCCGTATCGGCAATGCAGGTATATGATAATCGTATGCAGTTCGATAATTTCAAGAGTATAAGCGAGTTTACAAATAAAGTTGAAGACAATGGAAAAATTATTCTTGATGAGGTAGTTACCATAGAGTTTATAGATGTTAGTTTCAATTATCCCGGTGCTAACAGTAAAGCGCTTGACGGTATAAATCTAGCTATCGATAAAAGCAATAAAGTAGCAATAGTCGGACTTAATGGGTCGGGTAAATCAACTTTGATAAAATTATTGCTAAGACTCTATGAACCTGATAGTGGCATTGTTAAAATCAATGGGAAAAATATCAGGGAGTTTGCCTTAGATTCACTAAGAGCGAATTTCAGCATTTACTTTCAAGACATGCAAAACCTGAGCTTTACGATTAGGGAAAACTTCACTTATGCTGACAACACTTATAAAGAAAGTAAACTTGAAGAAAAAATTAAGATCGCTCTACGAGCGGCAGGCGCAAAAGATATTTTAGAAAAGTGCAAAAATGGCATTGATACAAATATCACAAGGAACTTCTCCGATGATGGAATAGAGTTGTCGGGCGGTCAACATCAAAAGCTCGCTTTGGCTAGAACACTATTCAGAAACTGTTCTGCGCTCATTCTTGACGAGCCGTCATCCAATCTTGATCCGAAAGCCGAACATGAAGTTTTTGAAGCCTTGCGGAAAATAACGGATGGAAAAATGACTATTTTTACATCGCATAGGCTCTCTAACACATTTTTAGCTGATAGGATTATTGTACTTGAAAATGGTAAAGTTGCAGAGGATGGAACGCAGGAACAACTGCTTAAAAACAAACGGCGGTTTGCGGAGCTGTATAAGTATCAGTCAGATAAGTTTACCTAATGATAGAGCGATGTTGTGGTTGGGCACAGGAGGATGTCGCAGAGAGATGGAAATACATTGATGAAAGTATTCCAATGAAAAATTATTACTGCAGAGCATAAAAGATGTTTTTGATACGCTTTGCCTAGTGTAGCGTATATTAAATAACTAGCCATATCTTGCACTATCTTTTTCCGTCTGTTATCGTCAGAAAGCCTCGAAATAGCACTGATATTCCTTCGGCTTTCTTCCTAGCCAGCCGAAAAAATCCAGCGCAATCTATAGCCAGTTAATTCGTTTACGATATACTATTGAGATACCAATTAAATATAGAATGTTTTTTTATTGTGTCGATTGTCAATCGTATATGGGAGTAAGGCACACACCCCAAGAAGATTCAATGTTTAATCGGGGGAGCAATAGAATGAAAGCTATCGCACACAGACTGCGAGGCGGACTTAGTTGATTCTACTCCATATTAACAGAAAAGAGGGATGTAAATGGCGGTTTTAAAGGCAGTGAATCTAAAAAAGTATTATGGGGAAGAGCCTAACCTAGTACGAGCCCTTGACGGTGTAAACCTAGAGGTGAAAAATGGTGAGTTTCTCGCCATTATAGGAGCTTCCGGATCAGGTAAGAGCACTCTGCTACATATGTTAGGTGGGCTTGATAGTCCCACCGGTGGGACTATATTGATTGAACAACAGGATATATCTAAAATGACACCGGAGCAGCTTGCCATCTATCGTAGGCGAAAGATAGGGTTTGTTTTTCAAAATTACAATCTTGTTCCAATTTTAAACACTTATGAAAATATTGTCTTGCCGATAGAGCTTGATGAAAAAAAGGTCGATGAGTCTTATATTAAAGACATTATTAAAACGTTGGGGCTTTCTGACAAGGAGGCGGCAATGCCTGGTATGTTGTCAGGGGGCCAACAGCAACGTGTAGCTATCGCTCGCGCTTTAGCAACAAAACCATCCATTATTCTTGCTGATGAGCCAACAGGCAACTTAGATTCAAAGACCAGTCAAGATGTACTGGATGTTTTAAGATTATCACTGTCGCAATTTAATCAAACTCTTGTGTTAATAACACATAACGAGCAGATTGCTCAGCGTGCTAACCGTATTATTCGTATTGAAGACGGAAAAGTCGCAGGGAGGGCAGTCGGGTGATGAGGAACAAGGGCATAGACAGATTAGCATATCGCAGTCTCAAAGCAAACAAAAAACGTAATTTTTTTGTAGTTACGGCTATTGCCTTAACAGCATTTATGATTACAACTGTTTTCAGCGTTTCTATGAGCATAGCGGAATCGGTTCAGTTACAGGTTATGCGCCTGCAAGGCTCAAAGACACACATTGCTTTTGTTCTTCCCGGCAACCAACAAGAGCGGAACATACAACTGGAGAGGTTAGGAGAACTTGATTATGTTGAAACGTACGGATTTGGAAGCCATGTCGGGGAGACTTTAAATGCTCAAACAATGACACAGTTGACCATGGCTTATTTCGATGAGATGTTGTTCCGAGAATTTCATGCTCCGGCTTGGACAGATATAGTAGGAGCATATCCGCGACAAAAAAATGAAATCATGGCTTCCAGGTGGACACTTGAACATATTGGCGTTAACGCTCCGGAAATAGGCATGACTCTTCCCATCTCCTTTTCAATATGGGGCGACGCTGAGATATGGGAAGAGTCATTTGTTCTTTCTGGATTCTATACGAGCTTTGATCATTTTCAGCGTGGTGAGGCATACTTTTTAGTGTCAGAAATATTGTTTCAACGATTTGAAGAGAGCCTGTATAACTATGGAACAGTAAATGTACTCTTTCAAGATGGGAATCGCCTTGAGTATTACATAGAAAGGTTGGCGGAAGATCTACCGCTGTCATTTGAACAACAGCAATCTCTCGTACTCCACCCGGCTTTTGATCTCGACTATTCAGAACATATCATGACCATTATTGCCATAATTCTGGCAGTTGCATTTCTGATGTTTACAGGGTACTTATTGATTTATAACGTTTTTTATATATCTGTATCGCAAGATGTCCGCTTTTATGGCTTGTTAAAAACCGTTGGAGCGACTCAAAGGCAAATACGTCGCATAGTTATTATGCAAGCAATGCGACTGTACGTATTTGGGGTGGGCATAGGTATTATTTGCGGGACGATGGTCTCTTTTATCCTTGTTCCACTTTTTACGGCAGATATGCAAACAGGTTCCATTGTCTCTTTTTCCCCGCTTATCTATACCGGAGCAATCCTGTTCACCCTTTTAACAACTTTTTTTGCTGCGCTTTCACCGGCAAAAAAAGCAGCGAGCATTTCCCCAATAGAAGCAGTGAGATACTTCGGAAAAGTTGGCGGGAAGGCTTCTAAGTCCACCCGTGCTTACGGAAAGCCTTATAGGATGGCTTTCCGTAACGTTTTTAGGGATTCCAACCGCGCTATTATTGTTTTTTTAAGCCTGTTTTTAGGCTTGACCACTTTTGTGCTTGTTACAACTGGTGTTTTAAGTATGGACACCGAGAAATATGTTAATTCACAAGTCGAACATGATTTTGTTCTTAGGGATGATGGATTTCTATTTCATCTGATTGATGAACCTCGACCACTCAATCAGAGTTTTTTAGACCAAATTCATTTACTACCCGGAATACAAGAGGTGCACATTGTCACGAATGAGATAGTTGTAATAGATTACCAGATCGCCTTTGAAGCACACATCGATACATTGCGCGCCGAAACAGATATCGATTGGACAAGTGAAGAATTGATAGAAAGAGGGCTTGGAGGTCCTGTTTTTGGGATTGATGACACAGCAACTATTCAATTTAATGTAAATTTCGATAGAGATGGCTTTGAGCATGGGGAGTTTGCGCTTATTGCCACAAACAACCCGGAGCTTTTTTCGGAGGTGATAGATATATCGGGGTTCATATACTCAAACGGGAATACTTTCACCGTACCGCTTGGCGGTTTTGTAGAAATGGATAGCATAAGGTGGCATACCCCTTATAGTGGGGCGGCTCCAATAATTCTGGTATCTAACGAACTTATAAAGGAACTGATTGATTTCCCGCGTATCATTAGTGTACGCATCAATGTTCAAGAAGGCTACGACACTCAGGTCTTCAACGCTTTGAGAGGTATGATAAGAGATTCGGCAAATATTTCTATGCGTTCGAGGATTGAGGAACGACAAATTTTTGAAGACGCAAGAATGGTATTATTTATTCTCGGCAGTGGAATATCACTTATACTTGGTGGTATCGGTATATTAAATTTTGTTAACAGTATTTCAGTGGGGGTTCTTGCTCGCAAGCGGGAGATTGCCGCACTGGAGAGTATCGGAATGACAAAGAAGCAATTACGCACAATGCTAATCAGCGAAGGAGTATGGTATTCTGTGATCACTTTTGTGCTGGTTGCGTTAGTGGGTAACGGAATAGCAATCGGTATTTACAGATTAGTCGAGTTGCAATTGAGTGATTGGATGACGTTTTCCTACCCATTTATACCTATTCTTGCAATATTTTTAATTGTTTTAACTATCAGCATCGTAGTGCCTTTCATACTTTATCGTTCAATAAACAAACTATCTATTGCCGAGAGGATAAGAGAGCAAGTTTGAGAATATCTCGATGTATATTGGTCACCGCTTGATATTTTTACTCAAATACTATGAGATTTGCGCCGAGGGTCGATGCGAGCCGGGCGCATTCTTCGGTAAAGCCTGAGCATGAGAATAAGTATAGATGCCTGTTCGGATAGTTAAAAAGTCTGCTGCGTTGTTCGAGCGCTCTTAGGGCGTCAATGTCTATGGGGTCGTCCGACCAGATTGCGTCGCCAAAAAGTGCGTGGTCGTCGTCTGAGTATGCTACAATTGGGATGGTGCTATCGCTTTTTGTAATAAAATCATAGCCCCACCAGCGGCCTGTTTCGATGAATTTTGCGGGCATATTTCCGGATTGGTTGCGTTGATCTACCCACTGGCGGCAAATATCCCTGAATACTTCTTGCATAAATCCGGATATGCCCTGAGCAACGCTGCGCCATATTCTGTCAATCTTGCCGCTGTGAATAAACGATAGGTTTTCAGGTACAAAGCGATACCAGAACCGAAGCATGCTGTCGTCAATATCATAGACCGTTTTTTTTCCGGCCTT
>Ga0209755_10006524_pt1 | contig 12872 bp, 8 predicted proteins | sample TergutCo191P1_FD_187301 | JGI IMG/M metagenome (GOLD analysis project Ga0209755, IMG submission 187301) | Cornitermes sp. P1 segment gut microbial communities from Petit-Saut dam, French Guiana - Co191P1 (SPAdes) (version 2) | ecosystem: Host-associated > Arthropoda: Insects > Digestive system >... | reverse complement strand
TAGGGGGTTAATGTCTCGCCATACGAGGCGGGGCAGTTAATTTGGACAGGATCGAGACACGCAAAAAACGCTCGCGCAAAACCAGCGCAATAATTTCTTTGGAGGCAAGCTATGGATTGGCAGAACCCGGAAGTGCTGCACAGGAACAGGGAAAAGGAGAGGGCGTATTTCATTCCCTTTCACAGCGAGGAAGCGGCGGTCGAGCTTCACGACCACAGGGGCGCGTCGGCTTGGTTTCGCCTTCTCAACGGCGACTGGGCTTTTCGCTATTTCGAGCGCTACATAGACGCGGACGATGGGCTTTTTGGCAAAGACTGCGACCTGGGCGACTGGGACAAAATCCCGGTTCCGCTCAACTGGCAAATGGCGGGCTATGACATTCCACAGTACACCAACGTGGACTACCCCTTCCCCGTCGATCCGCCGTTCGTGCCGGACGAAAACCCCGCCGGCGTTTACGCGCGCGACTTCGACCTGCCGGAAGGCTGGGAGGCGCGGGACACCTTCGCGGTTTTTGAGGGAGTGGACTCTTGCTTCTACCTTTATGTCAACGGCGAATGCGCCGGCTACAGCCAGGGCTCGCATATGCAAAGCGAGTTCAACATCGCTGCGTTTTGTCGCCCTGGAAAAAACCGCATCGCGCTGAAGGTGCTGAAATGGTGCGACGGCAGCTACCTTGAAGATCAGGATTGCTACCGCCTTTCCGGAATCTTCCGCGACGTGTATTTGCTTTCCAGAAGCAAGGCGCGAATTCGCGACATTTTTCTTAGCGCTGAATTCGATTCGGCGCTGAAGGATGCGGTTCTTTCGGCACGCCTTGAGCGCGAAGGGGAAGGCGGCGCGCAAACGGCGCGGTTCAAGCTGCTCGATCCTGCGGGGAAAACCGTCGTCGATGGCAGCACGGGTTTTGGCGAAGCTGCGCGTTTCGACGTCGCCGCGCCGCTAAAATGGAACGCCGAAACGCCCTGGCTTTACAAAGCCGTCGTTGCGTTCGAGGGCGAGTGGATACCTGTAGATTTCGGTTTCAGGAAAATCGAGGTCGCGGCGAACTGCGCGCTTGTCATAAACGGCGCGCAGGTAAAGCTAAAGGGCGTGAATCGGCACGACACCGATCCTGCGCTTGGGCACTGCACTCCGATCGAGCACATGGCGCGCGATCTTGACATAATGAAGCGTCATAACATTAACACTGTTCGCACGGCGCACTATCCCAACACGCCGGAGTTTTACCGTCTTTGCAACAAATACGGTTTTTACGTGGTGGACGAAGCCGATCAGGAAATGCACGGCTTTTCTCACATGGATTTTGCTGACAGGCGCTACAAGGATTTTGAGCCAGGCTCGCCGATTGAGCTTCCCGAGTGGAAAGCCGCGTTTCTCGACCGCGCCGCGCGCCTTGTCGAGCGCGACAAAAATCATCCTTGCGTGATAATGTGGTCGCTCGGCAACGAGACCGCGTTCGGCTCGAACCTGATCGCGATGGGTGAATGGATACGCCAAAGGGACGGCTCGCGCCTCGTGCATTTCGAAGGGGGCAGCCGCGCAGTCAGGGAACACCCTGAAAAAAATTACGACGATTCCTGTCTGGACGTTTGCAGCGCGATGTACATGGATCTTGCGGGGGTTGAAAAAGAGGGCGAAAACGCAGGCAACGACAGCCGCCCGTTTTTTCTTTGCGAATACTCGCACGCAATGGGCAATGGTCCCGGCGGCGTGGCGGACTACTGGGAGCTTATCGAAAAGTACCCGCGCCTTATCGGCGGCTGCATCTGGGAATGGGCGGATCATGCGGTGATACTGGAGGGCGAAGGCGGCAGGCCGTATTTTGGTTACGGCGGCGACATGGGGGAATTCCCCCACTTCGGCAATTTCTGCAACGACGGCTGCGTCATGCCGGACAGAACGCCTTACCCTGGGCTTCGCGACATTAAAGCCGTTTACCAATGCGTTAAAACAAAATTTTCAGGCAGCGAAAACGGCGGCATAACTTTCGAGATAACAAACCTGCGCGATTTTACTGACCTTTCCGACCTTTGCTTGGTCTGGTCGCTCGAATGCGATGGCAAGACCGTAGCCGAGGGAACCATGGCCGCTCCGAAGATCGCGCCCAAGCAATCCGGGCTGATCACTGTGAGCGCAGAGCCGCCCAAGTCGGCATGGTTCGGCGCGTATCTGAACGTAAGCTATCGGCTCACCAAGAGCGCCGTCTGGGCGGAGATCGGGCACGAGGTGGCTTTTGCGCAGGTTGAAATCCCCGTCGCAAAAGCCAAGGCGGTTTTCGCCGCGCAAAGCCTGCCGCAAGTTTCCGTAAGCGAATCCGGCGAGCGCGTGACTCTGGAAGGCGAAAGTTTCACGTATGTCTTCAATAAATTCTACGGCACGTTCGAGTCGCTGAAACGGCACGGGGTGGAGTTTCTGCATTCGGGTCCGACGCTTGGCGCGTGGAGGGCGCCGATCGACAACGACAAGGCCGTGGGCACGAAATGGCCAACGAGAGAATGGCTTCGGGAACACCTTGACCGCCTGGCAAGCAAGGTATACTCGACCGAGGTCGAAAAAGGCGCCGGGAAAGTAAACATAATGGTAAACGGCAGTCTTGGCGCCCCTGCGCGCGCCGTTCTTGCAAAGACAAATGTCAAGTATGCCGTGCTGCCCACGGGGGAGATTATCGTTGACATTGCCGCCGACGTCCGCGAAAAGATGCTATCATTGCCGTATGAATTTGCGAAACGTACAGGAGTTGAAAGCATTGCGCTGTTCCTGCCGCGCTTCGGAATGGAGTTCGCGCTTCCTTCCGGAAACGAGCACGTCGAGTACTTCGGTCTTGGTCCTGATGAAAATTACGTTGACATGAAAAACCATGTGCGCATGGGTCTTTTCCGCACAACCGTGAGCCAGATGTATTTCCCGTACATAAGGCCGCAGGAACATGGCAACCGCGCTAACGTGAAGTGGGCGGCGATTCGGGACGCGCTTGGTCGCGGGCTTGCAATCAAGGCCGGCGCGAGCTTTGAATTTTCCGCCTCGCATTTCACTGCGGCGGACTTGGCGAGCGCGACTCACGCAGGCAAGCTTAAGGCCAGGAGCGAAACTTTTGTTCGCGTGGATTTCAAAAATGGCGGGCTTGGCTCGGGGAGCTGCGGCCCGTACACGTCCGCGAAGTATCTTGTAAGCGACAGGAACATTCGCTACTCGTTTGGCGTTATGCCTTTCTCCAGCCAGGAGATGCCGGCGGAGGTTGCGGCGCGGCGAATGCTGGGCAAAGGGGATTAAGCGCGGAGGTGTGAACTTGTGGAGGCCAGGCATGGGGCGCAACAAGGCGGGACGGTCTTTCAGCGGCTGAGGGCATTCAAGCCGTTGCGCCTCGCCCCATGCCTCAACCACCACGCCATTTGCAAGTTTTTTCACTTCCCCCGTTGACACCTCGCAAAAGCGCCCTATAATAACAACATGGCTTCCGCCTTGGGGCATGGAAAGCTTCAATCGCCGGCGCCAGCAGACTTCCCGCGAAACCGGGGTTCCGCGGGGGCTGCAACACACGCACGCAAAGGGAGAGACGCAAGAGATGGCTTTAAAACTTCGGACAGACGCCGCCTACGACATGCTCACGCTCACGAGCATGGGGGCGCGCATCGCGCCGGCGGGCAGGCAGCCGGTGCATTTGGGCGGCATGTTTTCGCTGCAGGCGACGAGCGCGGAGTCCAACGTGCTCAACGTCCCCGCGTCGCTGGGCATGAGGGTCAAGGCGCTCACGAAATTCGTCAAGGGGAGCCCGGTCGCGAGCTTCATCAAGGACGACCTGCGCCGCAGGAACATCGCGTACGAGGGACCGGAGGTGGAGCAGGGCGGTCCGTGGGGGTTCAGGCACCAGCTCAACATCGCGGACGCAGGCTTCGGCGCGCGCGCGCCCCGGGTCTGGAACGACCGCGCGGGGGAGGTCGGGCGCACGCTCAGCCCGGACGACTTCGACTTCAGGCGCATCTTCGAGACCGAGGGCTGCAGGATCCTCCACCTGTCCGGGCTGGTCGCGGCTATCAGCCCGGAAACCATCAGGTGCTGCGTGGAGGCGGCGCGCGCGTGCAAGGCGGGGGGCGGGCTGGTCTCGTTCGACCTGAACCACCGCGCGACCTTCTGGAAGGACCGCGAGGTCGAGCTGCGCGCCGCGTTCTCCGAGATCGCGGGCATGACCGACATCCTCATCGGCAACGAGGAGGACTTCCAGCTCGCGCTGGGGATCGAGGGTCCGGAGGCGGGCGGCGAGAGCCTCGCCGACAAGATCGAAAGCTTCAAGGAGATGATCGCGCGCGTCCGCGAGGCGTACCCGCGCGCCGCGGTCTACGCGAACACCCTGCGCGAGGTGGTCAGCGCGAACGAGCACCTCTGGGGCGCGATGCTCTGGACGGAGGGGCGGTGGCACGTCGAGGCGCCGCGCGGGATACAGGTGCTCGACCGGATCGGCGGCGGCGACAGCTTCGTCAGCGGGCTGATGTACGGGATCCTGAAGGGCTGGGAGCCGGAGAAGTGGCTGCGCTACGGCTGGGCGAGCGGCGCGCTGACGGTCACGCTGGAAAGCGACTATGCGATGCCGGCGGACGAGAAGCAGATCTGGGACATATACGAGGGCAACGCGCGGGTGCAGCGCTAGCGCCGCCGCGAGAAAACACAGGGGGAACGTTATTATGGAAAAATCCGACATCGGCTTGGTAGGGCTTGCGGTGATGGGCGCGAACCTCGCGCTCAACATGGAAAGCAAGGGCTTCGCGGTTAGCGTGTTCAACCGCAACACGGATCTGGTGGCGCAGTTCACCGGCGGCATGGCTGCGGGCAAGCGGATCAAGGGCGCGCGCTCGCTGGAGGAGCTGGTCTCGCAGCTCGCCTCGCCGCGCAAGATCATCATTATGATCCGCGCGGGCAAGCCCGTGGACGACGTGATCGACCAGCTCATCCCGCTGCTCGCGCCCGGCGACATAATCATCGACGGCGGCAACACGCACTTCCCGGACACCGCGCGCCGCGCGGCGCTGGTCGAGAGCCGCGGGCTCCTGTACGTCGGCACCGGCGTCTCCGGCGGCGAGGAGGGGGCGCTGAAGGGTCCCGCGATCATGCCCGGCGGATCCGCGGCGGCTTGGGAGCACGTCAAGCCGATATTCCAGGGCATCGCCGCGAAGGCGCCGTCGGACGGCGCGCCGTGCTGCGACTGGGTGGGACCGGACGGCTCCGGGCATTTCGTCAAGATGGTTCACAACGGCATCGAGTACGGCGACATGCAGCTGATCTGCGAGGCGTACCACCTGATGCGCGACGGGCTGGGCATGGGCGCCGGCGAGATGAGCGAGGTCTTCGCGGAATGGAACCGCGGCGAGCTTGACAGCTACCTCATACAGATCACGCGCGACATTCTCGCGTACACCGAGGGCGGCGAGCCGCTTATCGACAAGATCGTTGACACAGCCGGGCAGAAGGGCACCGGCAAGTGGACGGCTGTGACCGCGCTGGACGAGGGCGTCCCGCTCACGCTGATCGCGGAGGGCGTCTTCTCGCGCTTCCTCTCGAGCGCGAAGGCGGAGCGCGTGGTCGCGTCGAGGATCCTGTCCGGACCCGCGGGCACAAAGCTCGACAAAAACGTTTTGATCCCAGCGATCCGCGACGCGCTCTACGCGTCGAAGATCGTCTCTTACGCGCAGGGCTTCGCGCTGATGCGCGCGGCTTCCGAGACCAACGGGTGGGGGCTGAACCACGGCAGCGTCGCGATGATGTGGCGCGGCGGCTGCATAATCCGCAGCGCGTTCCTCGACGACATAAAGCGCGCGTTCGACGGGAAGCCGGATCTCGCGAACCTCCTGCTGGACGCGCATTTCAAGGCGGAGATCGACAGGGCGCAGCCGGGGTGGCGCCTCGCGTGCCAGAGCGCGATCGCGGCGGGGATCCCCGCGCCCGCGATGTGCGCGGCGCTCGCGTACTACGACGGCTACCGCGCGGAGAGCCTGCCCGCGAACCTGCTGCAGGCGCAGCGCGACTATTTCGGCGCGCACACCTACGAGCGCTCGGACAAGCCCGCGGGGCAGTTCTTCCACACGAACTGGACGGGCGAGGGCGGCGACGTGACGTCGAGGGCTTACAATGCTTGACAAAAAGGTTTCCATGACAGCGCCTTCCGGGGCGGGGCTCTCCGCCGACGAGATCCGGGGCGCGCTGGGCGGCGCGCTCGCGGGCGCGAAGGGGCGCGTGCTGCTCGTCGTGCCGGACCACACGCGCTTCCACTCCAACGCGGGGTTCATCGCGAATTTCATCTACCACGAGCTGGAGCCGCGCGGGCGCGTTGACCTGCTGGAGGCGCTGGGCACGCACGTCCCGATGACGCGCGAGCAGTGCGCCGCGATGTACGGCGACGTCCCGTTCGAGCGCTTCATCGCGCACGACTGGCGCGCCGACACCGAGAGGCTGGGCGAGGTGCCGGGCGACTTCGTGCGCGAGGCGTCCGAGGGCGTGATGGACGCGCCGATCGCGGTCGAGGTGAACAGGCTCCTGACGGGCAGCGGCTACGACCTGATCCTGTCCGTCGGGCAGGTGGTGCCGCACGAGGTCGCCGGCATGGCTAACCATACCAAAAACATTTTCGTCGGCTGCGGCGGCGCGGACATGATCAACTCGAGCCACATGCTCGGCGCGTTCTACGGGATGGAGCGCATCATGGGTCGCGACAGGACGCCGGTGCGCATGGTCTTCGACTACGCCGCCGAGCGCTTCCTCGCGCACCTGCCGCTGTACTACGTCCTGACCGTCACGACCGCGCCCGCCGGCGACATCGTGACGCACGGCTTGTACGCGGGGCACGGTCGCGGCTGCTTCGAGGAGGCGGTCGCGGAGGCGCAGAGGCGGAACATCACGCTGCTGGACGCGCCGATCCGCAAAGCCGTGGTCTACCTCGACGAGAGCGAGTTCCACAGCACGTGGCTTGGGAACAAGGCGATCTACCGGACGCGCATGGCGATGGCGGACGGCGGGGAGCTGGTGGTGCTCGCGCCCGGCGTGCGCCGCTTCGGCGAGGACGCCGCGGTGGACGCGCTGATCCGCAAGTACGGCTACTGCGGCAGGGGGAACGTGCTCCATCTTTTCCGCGAGCACGACGACCTGCGCGCGAACATGTCCGCCGCCGCCCACCTGATCCACGGCAGCAGCGAGGGTCGCTTCTCCGTGACCTACTGCACGCGCCACCTGTCCGCCGCCGAGGTCACCGCCGCCGGCTTCGCGCACATGCCCTACGACGAAGCCGCCGCGCTGTACCAGCCGGGGGGGGAGGGGTATTTCTACATACCGAACCCCGCGCTGGGTCTGTGGGCTGACAGGGCGCGGTTCGGGGGGTAGCGTTCTTGCGCTTGCGCTGTTTTGGCTTGCCGTTGCACGGGAAGCGGCGCGGACTTTGCGTGTATGCCCTACAGAGACGCGCGTGGTGGGAATGCGGCGATGAACGCGCGTAGCGCGACATGAGCGCGGATTCCTGCTTGTGCTGAAGCCTGCGGGCTGCAATGCCTGCGACGAAAATGCGCTTGCGGTGCGGGCTCCGGGTGCATACTCTACGGAGACGCGCGGGGTAAGGGCGCGGCGATGAACGCACGTGGCGCGACATGAGCACGGGTTCCAGCTTGCGTTGAAGCCTGCGGGCTGCGATGCCTGCGACGAAAACACGCTTGCGGTGCGGGCTTCGGGCGCATTGCGCTACGGGGACGCGCGGGGCACGACGTGCGCGCGAATTCCTGCTCGCGCTGAAGCCTGCGGGCTGCGATGCTTGCGACGAAAATGCGCTTGCGGCGCGGGCTTCGGACGCATGCGCTACGGAGGCGCGCGGGGTGAGAATGCGGCGATGGGCGCGCGTAGCACGACATGCGCGTGGATTCCTGCTCGCGCTGAAGCCTGCGGGCTGCAATGCTTGCGACGAAAATGCACTTGCGGCACGGTCGGGTGCATGCACCCTACAGAGACGCGCGGGGTAAGGGTGCGGCGATGAACGCACGTGATGCGACGTGCCCGCAGGTTTCTGCTCGCGCTGAAGCCTGCGGACTGCGATGCCTGCGACGAAAATGCATTTGCGGCGCGGGCTTCGGGTCATGCCCTGTGGAGACGCGCGGGGTGAGGGCGCGGCGATGAACGCACGTGGCGCGACATGCGCGCGGATCCCTGCTCGCGCTGAAGCCTGCGGGCTGCGATGCCTACGGCGAAAATGCGCTTGCGGCGCGGGCTTAGGGCGCATCTGCCCTACAGAGACGCACGGGGTAAGAGTGCGGCGATGAACGCGCGTGGCGCGACATGCGCGCGGATCCCTGCTTGCGCTGGAGTCTGCGGGCTGCGATGCTTGCGACAAAAATGCGCCTGCGGCACAGGCTTCGGGTGTATGCCCTACGGAGACGCGCGGGGTGAGAATGCGGCGATGAACGCGCGTGGCGCGACGTGCGCGCGGATTCCTGCTGTGCTGAAGCCTGCGGGCTGCGATTCCTGTGACGAAAACGCGCTTGCGGTGCGGGCTTCGCTTCGGGTGCATGCACGCTACGGAGATGCGCGAGGTAAGAGTGCGGCGCTGAAGCCTGAACCTGCGGAGGCGGGTTCAGGCTGCGCTGTTTGTCTTCACAGGAAGCGGCGCGGGCTTTGGACGCATTGCCCCACGGAGGCGCGCGGGGTAAGAATGCGGCGATGAACGCGCGTGACGCGACATATGCGCGGATTCCTGCTCGCGCTGAAGCCTGCGGGCTGCGATGCTTGCGACGAAAATGCGCCTGTGGTGCGGGCTTCGCGTGCATGCGCTACGGAGATGCGCGGGGTGGGAATGCGGCGATGAACGCGCGTGGCTCGACATGAGTGCGGTCTCCTGCTTGCGTTGAAGCCCGCGGGCTCGGGTGTATGCTGAACTTGCGGAGGCGGGTTCAGCATGCGCTGGTTTGGCTTCGCAGGAAGCGGCGCGGGCTTCGGGCGCATTGCGCTACGGAGACGCGTGGGGTGGGAATGCGGCGATGGGCACGCGTGGCGCGACATGCATGCGGATTCCTGCTCGCGCTGAAGCCTGCGGGCTGCGATGCTTGCGACGAAAATGCGCTTGCGGCACGGGCTTCGCTTCGGGTGTATGCACGCTACGGAGATGCGCGGGGTAAGAGTGCGGCGATGAAGCCTGAACCTGCGGAGGCGGGTTCAGGCTGCACTGTTTTGGCTTGCCGTTGCGGCGGGAAGCGGCGCGGGCTTCGGGCGCATGTCCTGCGGAGACGCGCGAGGTGAGAATGCGGCGATGAACGCGCGTAGCACGATGTGTGCGCGGTTTCCTGTTTGCGTTGAAGCCTGCGGGCTGCGATGCCTGCGACGAAAACGTGCTTGCGGTGCGGGCTTCGGGTGCTGCGCTACGGAGACGCGCGGGGTAAGAATGAGGCGATGAAGCCCGAACCCGCAGAGGCAGAGGCAGAGGCGGATTCGGGCTGCGCTGTTTTGGCGTGCCGTTGCGGCGGGAAAGCGGTGCGGGCTTCGTGCGCATGCGCTACGGAGACGCGCGGGGCAAGGGCACGGCGATGAACGCACATGACGTAACATATGCGCGGTTTCCTGCTTTTGTTGAAGCCTGCGGGCTGCAATGCTTGCGACGAAAATGCGCTTGCGGTGCGGGCTTCGTGTGCATGCGCTACGGAAGACGCGCGGAGTGAGAATGCGGCGATGAACGCGCGTGATGCGACGTGCGCGCGGTTTCCTGCTTGTGCTGAAGCCTGCGGGCTGCGATGCCTGCGACGAAAGTGCGCTTGTAGGTGCGGGTTTCGTGTGCATGCGCTACGGAGACGCGTGGGGTGAGAATGCGACGATGAACGCGCGTGATGCGACGTGCGTGCGGTTTCCTGCTCGCACTGAAGCCTGCGGGTTGCAATGCTTGCGACGAAAATGCGCTTGTGGCGCGGGCTTAGGGTGTATGCCCCACGGAGACGCGCGGGGTGAGGGCGCGGCGATGAACGCGCGTGGCCGCGATATGCGCGCGGTTTCCTGCTCGCGCTGAAGCCTGCGGGCTGCAATGCCTGCGGCGAAAATGTGCTTGCGACGCAGGTTTTGGGTGTATGCCCTGCGAGGACGTGCGAGCGGTGCAAGCCTAGCGGCGAGGGGGTACATACCAAACCCCGCACTGGGGCCTTGAAAAAGGTTAAAAAACAGCAAGAACAGGGCATGGGTTACGATACGACATTCCGCGAACGCGCGGTGAAGCGCAGGGAAACCCATAGCCGCCAAGAGACGTACGAGGCCTTCGGGATAAGTGGGCACGCCATGGATACGCGGCAGAAAGAATATCTTGAAACTGGGAGCCTACAAAATAAGCCGCTGGAACGCAAGCATCGTGAGATAGGCCCCGGCTGCTGTGCCAAGACGTGCTTAACCCCCAGACGCGTTCAGCCAGGAGCGGGCCAGGAGGTTTGGCTGCGCCGCGGAGGCCATCCGCGAAGCCCCGAGAAAGCCGAGTGTGAGGTGAAAAAACGCGTCGCCACTTGAAAGGAAAAACAGAGGATAAGCGGCAGGAACCTATCGAGGAAATCTTGGCGATAACCCAAAGCAAGCTGGCAGACATTGACGAATGCGGCACGCTGCGCGAATATATGCGAAAGCACATGCCTGTCCCCCCGCGGCGAGCGCGTCGACATCGTGACAAGCGCGCGGAACTTGAACATAATAGGCGTGCTGTGCGACGGTCGCCACATAGGCGTTGAAAGCTACGGACGGGCACGCAACCACGGCGGTACTTTTCGAGGGATGGCCCGCTCGCCTGCTGCTCATGCTGCCGCACGTGATAATCCTAGGCAATGCGAGTTTCCACAGGAAGTATGCGTTGGAAAAGATAATAAACCTCCGCAGAGCAGAGCTCTGCAGTATCTTTCTGTTTTCATGTTTTGCTCCGACATGGAAAAATATATTTTGCAAGGGTTGTTATGCAACATATCAATATGCCCGCATTATGCTCTTTACGGATGAGCGCGCTCATCCTGCATCAATACACTGCTGGCAACAACTGGAACAGAATTCTGGGGTATCAGACCGTATCGGCTTCGCCTAATTAAGGAAGTCGTGCTGCAAGATCTGACTGTTGTTTCTGCCGCCTTACAGCCCTGACTTCAGCCCTGTTATGGAAATCATGGGCCAACCTTGTGGACGATCGAGACAAACGCATGGTCGTTCTGGAAGACGTGCCGCCCTACGCAGTCGCGGTTGGTGTTCCCGCGAGGATAAAGCGCTACAGGTTTCCGCCTGACATGATTGAAACATTGCTGCGCGTGAAATGGTGGGACTGGAGCGAGCGGGAAATCAACGAGAACGCGTGCGCGTTGATGTCGCCGGAAGCGTTCAGCCGGAAGTTCATGAAACGCTAACGGGAATGCTGTTTGATGCTGCGCCACACAGGGCAAGAGGAAAAACTGCACGGGCTGCGGTTCTTCATGTGAAGTTAGGGCATTTTTACAGCTTACACTGTATTTCCGAGAAATGCGAATGCATCAATGCTCAGAAAATGCCCATGCTTTTGTTGAGCACACTAATTTTCAATAAATTCCTTAATCATGGTTATAACGCCATCGGACAAGACAAATTTATGCCCTTGACCTTTCAATACATGCGTTTTTAGGTTTGATATCATCTTTTCCGCTTTGGCAAGTATCTCATTGCTGGGAAACATATTGTTGTATTCAGACACAATTATTAATGTTGGCGCAGTAAATCCTTGTAAATCCTCGGCTTTTGCTATGCTCGATATAGCGACCTTAGCCGTAACGTGTTTAGAAGCATACTTAAACATCTCCAAAGTTGCCTCATCAATATTTTTCTTTTCAATAGCCATCGCTAAAATAACTTTTCTCAAGTATTTGTCTTTTCTGGTGATGGCATAAAGTATCATGGGAATGCCAACTGATTTACCCAAACTGCGCATAGAAGTGTCGGCGATTCCCGCAGGCGCAACTAAGAGGCTGTTCAAAATCTTCTCAGAATTGATGGCGTTGAGTTCTGCAGGGTAAGTGTAAGCTGTCCATAAATGCGTCAAGTTTTGGGATAATTACTTGAGTCCAAGGCAAAAAGCGAGTTTGGGGTTGCTTTTGCGGAAATTCAAGGCTTTGTAATGCTCCATCTTTCTCATAGAACTCCACAGTTGAAGTAGTCAGAGACCCCCGGCAAAGCCGGGGGCTTGAATTCGTGAACCGCTCAAAGCGGTTGAGCCGCCTAAAGGCGGCAGAGAGTATAGCCTACCTGAAAGTATTTTCCGCTATTCCAGCCGCTTGTCCACAGCTTCCTTTTTTTACGTATATATCGCCTTGCCTCCGCGCTCTTATCCTGCCGTTGACTTTTGTTGGTTGCATATACAGTTCTTTCAGCCTGTCTTTTGGCATCCACACAGAGGTTTTTTATATTGTCGTAAATGTCAAACATTGGGAGTCCCCCAGCAAAGCCGGGGGTTTACCCTTTAAATCAATCAATCTCCAAAAAAAATTGCTTGCGATGTTCATTGTCGGAAAGGGAATGCCTCTTGTCAAGGGGGGGTGGATGGTTCAAGTTTTTTTGAGCTGAATATCGAATGGCACGGTAATAGGTGCAGGCGTAGTCGTGCCAGAAGACGTGCCGCCTTACGCTGTCGCAGTTGGCGTTCCCGCAAAAATAAAATGTTACTGATTTTTTCAAGGGATGATAGAAACATTGCTGTGTGTAAAATGGTGGGACTGGAGCACGGAGGAAATCAACGAAAAAACGGACACCTTTGATGTCGCCTGAAATATTTTGCCAGAAATTTATAAAGTGCTAGCGAGAATGCTATTTGATGTTGTGCCATTTGGGCAGGAGAAAGAAACTGCACGAGCTGTGGTTTGTGCTTTTCCACCTTC
>Ga0209755_10006523_pt1 | contig 12873 bp, 9 predicted proteins | sample TergutCo191P1_FD_187301 | JGI IMG/M metagenome (GOLD analysis project Ga0209755, IMG submission 187301) | Cornitermes sp. P1 segment gut microbial communities from Petit-Saut dam, French Guiana - Co191P1 (SPAdes) (version 2) | ecosystem: Host-associated > Arthropoda: Insects > Digestive system >... | reverse complement strand
CTTTCAATACAAACAATATCCCCCCGCTCATTGTCAACCGCTTCGTTAATCAGCGAAATGAGTTGTTTTGTCTTACCTGTGCCCTTTTGTCCCATTATTAACTTAACCATGATAACCATTCCCTTCTGTAATTTATTTTACTTAGCATATTATTTGCTCTGTTCTGCCATTATAATCCAAGTATCGCAAACAAATTCTTCTTGTATGCTTCAACGCCCGGCTGACCGAATGGGTTCACGCCCGAAACAAGAGCCGAAACTGCGCAAGAACGCATGAAGAAGTACACCATCGCGCCAAAAGACTTTGCGGAAAGGCTCGGCAAATTGAGCTCGAGAACAGGCACACCGCCGTCAATATGAGCCTTTTTAACAGCCTCCGAAGCCGACATATTTATCTTATGCATATCAAAGCCTGCGATTGCGCTGATTTTATCATCATGAATATCGCCACCCGGCACCTTTGGATTTTTACGCGGCTCGCTAAACGACACAAAAGTCTCCTGCAAGTTGCGTTCACCCTCTTGAATGAGCTGACCCATAGAGTGCAAATCCGCAGTATAATCGGCATAAGACGGAAAGATACCGATACCCTCTTTGCCCTCACTCTCGCCAAAAAGCTGCTTCCACCACTCGCCCATGAACCTAAAAGCAGGCTCAAAAGACGCAAGCATTTCGATATTCTTGCCCTTTTTGTACAGAGCCTGACGAGCTTTCGCGTAAAGACAAGCCTGCTCTAAACCGTCTTCGTATTCAGCCTTAGCACCCGCCATAATCTCATCAATCTCAATGCCTGCAACAGCGCACGGCAAAAGACCCACAACGGTAAGAAAACTATATCTGCCCCCGACCTCGGGCGGCATTTCAAGATACGCATAACCTTCACGCCCTGCCATTTTTATGAGTGGCGAGCCAACATCAGAGGTGACATAAAGTCTGTCTTTAAGCCCCGCATCACCGTAACGTTGAAGCAGCATAGCCTTGAAAAATCGAAGTGCAATCGCTGTTTCGATGGTTGACCCTGACTTTGAAATGACATTTACGGAAAAATTCCTGTCACCGATAAGCTCTATAATCTGCTCCAAATATTCGCCCGAAGCGTTATTTCCCGCAAAGTAAATATCGGGAGTATCTTTTTTAAGCATATTGTAATTAGGTGATTTGATATACTCAATAGCCGCACGCGCGCCAAGGTATGAACCTCCAATCCCAAGCACAACAAGCACATCAGACTGACCTTTTATTTTGTCGCTCAAACGCTTAATGTTACCGGAAAGCTCCGAATCATATGAAGCAGGCAACCCCATCCAACCATTTTCATACAGTGTTTTTAGTTTCTCCAAATGCGGCTGCGTATCTATAGAATTGATTTCACTCTCACTTACAAACCCTAAAGCACCACTAATATCAACTTTTACCACAAAATGTTACCTCCATGAAATTATTGTTGCCTCTAATAATAACATTAAACCACGAGCATTTCAATCAAAGATTTTGCAGGTAGCAGAAAACACAAGCCACGCTCTGTCGGAATGAAAGCGAATTAGTGTAGCAAATTAGCGAATCACGGCGAAATATCGAAAAAGTGCTCGCTTGTTTGAGCGAAGCGAGTTTGCGAGCACTCGATATGAGTCGATGAGTCGCTTTTTGCGTAACGACCGGCTCTCATTCCGACAGAGCGTGGCTTGTGTTTTCTGCGGCTCATCCGCGGGGAGAGGCAAGCCATTCCTTTAGATTCCAAAAAGCATAAATCGGCAAAACCTCGGGCTTGTCATAAACCGTGGAGGTCATAACAGACTTTTCAGGCTTAAACATCACGGAATATTGCAAAAGCGACCTTGCCTTACTCACACTTCCCGCCTTAGCCGCAATCGGAATGATATCTTCGCCGTCTTGAACAATAAACTCAACCTCAGCTCTGCCCGGATTATCTGCCGACCAATAAAACAACTCGTCGCCGTAAATCCGCATAAGCTCCGAGCAAACAATGTTTTCGGCAAGCGCCCCCTTTAACTCCTTGTAACTGCTGCCCTTACTCATAATGGCAGACGCAGGAATCCTCGCAGTACGCCTGAGAAGCCCCACATCGCACATATAAAGCTTAAAATGCATATCATTCATTTGTGTAGAAAGCGGAAACTTAGGTGTATCAACATGTATAACCTTGTATGCAAGACCCGCGCGGACTAAAAGATTTATCGCATCTTCCAAATCTCTTGCACGCCAGCTCTTTTTCACACGAGAAAACATAAACTTGCGATTTTCCTTGCAAAGTTGCGCGGGAATTGCGTTCCACACAGCACTGAGCTTCGGAAAAAGAGACGCATTTGAAAGCTTTGCAAAATCATTTTCAAAACCCTGAATAATGCGGGCTTGCATTTTCTCAACCGCATCAATGCTCTTGGTATCAATCCAAGTCTGAACCACCTCAGGCATACCGCCGATAATCTGAAAATCCATAAAAATGGCATCCAGTTGTGCTTTAAAAGTTGTCAGCGCATCATCTGTAAAGCATGACTCTTTCAAGTGCAGCGCGAGGACAGAATTTTGAGCATGAAGAAACTCATAAAAATTCATAGGATACAGCGTAAACGTGTCAATCTTAGGCAAAGGCACATCAATGAATGACCCTGCCGCGACTATGTGATACTTGGGAGCCTTATAAAAAAAGTACGCGAGCGAATCAAGCGCATTTGTGCAAAACTGTATGCCGTCAAATATAATCAAAGTTGACTCGGGCTTAATATCCGCGCCCCTGTAAAGCGAAATGTCTTTGATAATCCGCAGCGGGTCAAGATCCTGCTCAAAAAGAAAAGAAAGTTGCCTATCCTCTTCAAAATCAAAGTATAAAACATCTTTATAGCACTTTTCTCCGAATTCTTTGAGCAAATGAGTTTTCCCGCACTGCGTAATGCCCTGTATCAAAAGCGGTCTTTTATACGGAAATTCCTTCCAAGCAGCAAGCTCATCCATCAAAAGTCTGTACATAAACCAACCTCTTTGCCATCTATGAAATAAATGTATCGGCGTAGCGAAAACGAAATGACTGCAGTAGTGACAAATTGTGTAATTCGCTGCAATCTGACACTATTTATATCACACCGCTGAGCTGTTGTCAATAAACTTCAACACGTTATGGTATATTTTCGCTGAATAATAACACATTTATACACCATATTTTTGCACATCACCTTCCTGCTGACCCTAACGGTTAATGGCGCACGGCAATCTTCCCAAAAATCCTGCTCCATAATGAAAGCCTCACGCAGCTGCTGCAATTTCCGCAATATCCGCTGTGCTTCTCGCCAAAATAGCGGAGGATATATGCACGAAGACAAGAGCCTATTTCGCAATATCGAATCATCTTATCCAGCCGACGCTCATCAAGCCTGCGCACCATCTTCTGCTCTCTTTGCGAAAGCTCATTATTCTTCTGCGAACCCATGGACAGAAACTCAGCAGTCTTTATATCATCTTCGGAAAAAAGCAAAAAACACTCCGCCGGATTTCTGTCTCTTCCTGCACGCCCCGCCTCCTGATAGTAGTTTTCAAGGTTTTTCGGCATATTATAATGAATGACATAGCGCACATCGGGCTTATCAATCCCCATGCCGAAAGCATTTGTTGCAACCATTACGGCGGCTTTACTGCCGAGAAACATATCCTGATTAACTCTGCGCTCTTCAGCTTCAAGCCCCGCGTGGTATCGCAGAGCATTAACACCTCGTCTGCGAAGCTCGCCGCAGACGGCATCAACACCCTTTCGAGTTGAGCAATAAACAACCCCGCAGAGATTACTTCTCTCAGAAATGAGTTCATGAAAGCGCACGGACTTTTTTTGCGGCCTCTCAACGCTAAAGAAAAGATTAGGTCTGTCAAACCCTGTCGTTAGTCGCAAAGGGTTTTGAAGCTGTAGCAGCCGTTCTATATCGCTCTTCACATCATCGGTTGCCGTCGCAGTAAATGCCCCGATTATAGGGCGGGTCTTCAGTCTCGAAATAAAGTTTGAAATTCTCAGATAAGACGGCCTGAAATCCTGCCCCCACTGCGAAACACAATGCGCCTCATCAACAGCAACGAGCGAAATGTTCGCCTGCTCTGCAAATTCCGAAAAATCCCCCGATTCAAGTCTCTCGGGTGCAACATAAACCATCTTGTAATAGCCCGAGCAAACCCTGCTTACTACCTCATCATACTCCTCCGCCGAAAGAGAAGAATTTATATAAGCCGCAGGAATGTTCCCGTCTCTCAGACCCGCCACTTGGTCTTTCATAAGCGAAATCAAAGGCGAAACCACAATGGTTACACCCGGCATAAGCAGTGCGGGAATCTGAAAACAAACAGACTTCCCCGCCCCCGTCGGCATTATACCCATCACATCACGCCCCGATAAAAGAGCATCAATAACCTGCTCCTGCGCAGGTCTAAACTCGCTGTGTCCGAAATATTTCTTTAACGTTTCATGTTTTGTCATATTTTCCCCCGGATTTGTGCTTCGGTTTATCTCATCGCCATATATTTAAAGCACAAACTGCAAATTGTCAAACGACAAATTTCTACATATTGCACTAATAAACGTGAAAATTTTAACACTTTTGAGCCTTAAAATTCATAATAATTACAACCTTTTTTGTTACATCTCACTAAATAAAAGAAAAAGAAACAAAAATTTTTTGTTTACCTGACAGTTTCTTTGTGCTATACTCGTACAAATGCACTGTACTCAATCCTACGGAAAAATCGGCGGAAAAATCGGACATAAAAGTGCGATATGTTAATCAAAGTAATTGATTGGCGGTGACTTAATGGCATCAGAAAATTCCGGCAACACAGAATATATCCTTGAAATGTGCAATATCGATAAACGATTTCAGGGAGTACATGCACTTAAAAGTTGCAACCTGAATCTGAAGCGCGGAGAAGTTCTGGCACTGGTTGGAGAAAACGGAGCCGGCAAATCCACCATGATGAAAATTCTTACGGGAATCCATGAAACCGACGAAGGAGAAATCTTGCATTTCGGTAAGAAGGTTGAATTTAAGACCCCACGTTCTGCGCAAGATGCGGGAATTTCTATAGTTCATCAGGAACTCAACCTCATGAACCATTTGACTGTGGCGCAAAACATATTCATCGGCAGAGAAAGTCGGAATTTTTTTCTGGACGAAAAAGGTATCAACAAGAAAGCTGCAGAACTTTTTGAGAAGCTGGGAGTTTTGATAGATCCACAAGAAAAAGTCATGAACCTCACCGTCGGAAAGCAACAAATAGTTGAAATCGCACGAGCTATTTCTTTTGACGCGAATATTATCATATTTGATGAGCCTACATCCACATTAACCGATGCAGAAATTGACATTTTATTTAACATTATTAACGAGCTTAGAGAAAAGGGCGTTGCAATGATTTATATATCACACCGCCTTGACGAGATTCAGCGTATTACTGATAGAGTGACTGTATTTAGAGATGGTGAGCTTGTCGGCACAAAAGATACGAAGGAGCTGACAATAGACGAAATTATTCACATGATGATTGGCAGGGTGACATTCGAGGAACCAAAACAAAGCAGTTCGGTTCCTGATAGTGCTCCTGTAGTCCTCAAAGCTGAAAATCTATATTCAAAAGATGTACAGGATATTTCTTTCGAGCTTCACCGCGGTGAAATCTTAGGTTTTGCAGGTCTTATGGGAGCAGGCAGAACCGAGGTTGCAAGACTCATTTTCGGAGCCGACAAAAGATGGTCCGGCGATATTTTCATAAATGGCTACAAGGTAGACATCAAGTCCCCCAGAGATGCGGTAAAACACGGAATCGGCTATTTGTCTGAGGACAGAAAGCGATTCGGACTTGCAGTAGGAATGAGTATCAGCGATAATATGGTTCTCGCCACCTTAGACGACTACACCGGCTCCGGCATAGTCAATGACGCAAAGATTAAATCAACAGCGAGCGAATATGTTGAGAAAATCGACGTTAGAACACCTTCCATTGAACAGCTGGTAAAAAATCTCTCCGGCGGCAATCAGCAAAAAGTAGTCATAGCAAAGTGGCTTATCCGCAACTGCGATATTTTGATTTTTGACGAACCCACAAGGGGCATTGACGTCGGTGCAAAAAGCGAGATTTACAAACTGATGAACTCGCTTGCCGAGAGCGGCAAGTCCATCATAATGATTTCTTCAGAGCTTCCTGAACTGCTCCGTATGAGCGATAGGGTTTTTGTCATGTGTGAGGGTTCCCATACCGGGACTTTGCCGATTGAAAAAGCGAATCAACATTCAATCATGGCACTGGCAGCTCAAGGCTCCGGTCTCACTCGCTCGGAAATCGGCGAAGAATAATCATTTATTTTGCGCCTAATGGGTTTATGAAAGGAATGGTCAACGATATGAACACATCAAAAAAGAAACTTCCTCTTGAAAAGCTTTTAGCTTTCGGGGCACTAATAATATTGTGCGTGTTTTTCACCTTCACAGGTCGAGGTTTCGCATCGTGGCCTACGGTTCTTAATATCCTCGCCAGTTCCTACTTTATAGGATTTCTCGCCATCGGCGTAACTTTCGTAATCATTACAGGCGGAATTGACCTCTCCATAGGCACTGTCATGATGTGTTCAGCGGTTATTGGCGGGTTTCTCTATCAAAACGGTGCGGGTCTGCCGCTGTGGCTCTGCCTGATTATTATTGTAATTATAGGCACTTTGTTCGGACTGCTCAACGGTATGATGGTTACAAAACTCGGGCTTCCGCCTTTTATTTCTACACTTGGCATTATGATGGTTTCTGCGGGTCTTGGCTCTATCGTAACGAATGTTCAGGCGCAAAGATTTCCCAGCCCTATCGGCGGAGGTTGGTTCGGCAGTACTTTCCTGCGGGTCGGTAACTTCCCCACAGGTGCTATATGGCTGATTCTTTTCTTTATAATTGCCATTATCGTTCTTAATAAAACAAAACTCGGTCGATATATCTTTGCCATCGGCAGTAACGAAGAAGCTGTGCGCCTTTCCGGTGTTAATACATCTAATTGGAAATGCATCGCATATGTCATAAGTGGTTTCTGTGCCGGCATAGGCGCAATCTTTCATGCGGCCGCATTCACGACCATCACTCCGGGTACAGGGCAAGGCGTTGAACTGCAAGCTATTGCCGCAGTCGTTATCGGAGGAACATCGCTTTCAGGTGGTGTTGGCTCTCTAACGGGTACAATCATCGGCGTTTTCATTATGAGCGTCCTGCGAATCGGACTCACACAAATGGGGCTTCCTGCTCCAATTCAAGTTTTCTTTACAGGAATTGTCGTCATAGGCGCAGTCTTGTTAGATATACAACGCACAAAACGGTCAAATCAGGTGAAGAAAAAAAGAACTGCTGCTTAATATGCAGTACAAGAAAGGAAGATTAAAATGAAGAAATTAGCACTCCTACTCGTTATCGCAATCCTGTTAACAAGCGCATTGGTGGCGTGTGACAACGACGACGCCGCAACCGGCGGAGGCGACGGCGAAATTTCCTACGTAGCCGTTATCTCTAAAGGCTTCCAACATCAATTCTGGCAAGCAGTTTATGCAGGCGCACGCGCTGCAGGCGAAGAATATGGTGTAGACGTTTCTTTCGACGGCCCTCCGAGTGAAGCTGATATAGGACCTCAGCTCGAAATGCTCCGCAGTGCCCTTGCAAGAAACCCTGATGCCATCGCTTTCGCAGCACTGGATACCGAAGCTGCACTGGCAGAACTGGCAGATGCATTCGACCGCGGAATTCCTGTCATCGGTTTTGACTCCGGTATTCCTGATGCCCCGGCCGGTCAAGTTCTTGCAACTGCTGCTACAGACAACATTGCTGCAGGTGCAGTCGGCGCAAACAATATGTTCCCTGAAATTCAAGCGGCAGTTTCTGCTGCAACCGAAGCGGATCCTGTTGTGATTGCTGTTCTTTCACAAGATGCAACATCTGAATCCGTCACAGGTCGTACACAAGGTTTTGCCGAAGCAATGTACCGTTTGGCAGGCGGCGTAAATGACAGCGTTTCTATAACCGGCGGCCTTGCCAGAATCAACACCGGTGATGCTAACTCTGCAGTGCGAATTCAAGTAGTAGTAGGCGCAACACCTGACATCGTAGATATGACAAGTGCTGCTCTCGGCATCCTCGGAACACCTAATCTCGTTGGCGTATTTTGCTCTAACGAAGGTGCTGTTATGGGTCTGCTTGCAACAATCGGTGCAGGTACAGTTGTTCCTGATGGCGTTATCCTTGTTGGCTTTGATGCAGGTTCTGCACAAAAAGAAGCTGTTGAGCAAGGCATCATGTTCGGCTCTGTAACACAAGATCCTTTCCAAATTGGTTTCCAATCTGTTTCTCTGGCTGTTCGTGCTGCTCGCGGCGAGTCTGTTTCAGATGTTGACACAGGCGCACAATGGTGGAATTCAGAAAATATGCACAACCCTGACATCGCAATCTTGCTCTACGACTAATATTTGATTAGTTAATATCCGGCAAATAATCGCAATCCGATGTAGGGGTGGACCGTCCCGGTCGCCCCTACATTTAGCATTACAAATGTACATTTTATAAGGAGGACATTATATGGCATATCCTAAAATCGGAATTCGCCCTACAATCGACGGGCGCTGGGGCGGAGTGCGCGAGTCGCTCGAAACCCAAACAATGAACATGGCAAAGGCGGCCGCAACGCTGATAAGCGATAACCTGCGTTACGCTGACGGTACTCCGGTACAGTGTGTCATTGCAGACGGCACAATTGGCGGTGGTGCAGAAGCCGCACGCTGTGCTGAGAAATTTTCAAAAGAAAATGTAATCGGCACACTAACCGTCACCCCCTGCTGGTGTTACGGCAGTGAGACTATGGATTTATCATCAGACACAGTCAAAGCCGTATGGGGCTTCAACGGAACAGAGCGTCCGGGCGCAGTATACCTTGCCGCTGTCCTCGCCGCGCACGCACAGCGCGGATTACCTGCATTTTCAATTTACGGTCGTGAAGTGCAAGATAAAGATGATACGTCTGTTCCCGAAGATGTAAAAGAAAAAGTCCTGCGCTTTGCCAAAGCAGCAGTCGCAGTAGGACAAATGAAAAACAAAGCTTACGTCGGAATCGGCTCAGTCTCCATGGGAATTTCAGGCTCATTTTTAGACCCCGCTTTTATGCAAAAATATCTCGGCATACGCGCTGAGTGGGTGGATATGAGCGAAATTACACGCCGCATTGACCGCAACATCTACGACCCTGACGAGTTCAAAAAAGCTCTCGCATGGGCGAAAGAAAACTGCAAAGAAGGCTTTGATGTAAACGCCGAATCAAAACAGTATTCAGCCGAAGAAAAGGCAAAGCAGTGGGAGTTCGTGGTAAAAATGACCCTCATCTGCAAAGATATAATGCTCGGAAATCCCAAACTTTCAAAGATGGGTTTCCACGAAGAAGCACTCGGCAGAAACGCTATAGCGGGCGGTTTCCAAGGTCAGCGTATGTGGACTGACCACATGCCAAACGCCGATTTTACGGAGGCTATTTTAAGCTCGACTTTTGACTGGACCGGAAAAAGGCAACCTACGATTTTTGCTACCGAAAATGATAACCTCAACGGCATTTCCATGCTGTTTTCACATTTGATGGACGGCGCGGCTTCCGTTTTTGCCGATGTACGCACATACTGGAGCCCCGAAGCTGTAGAGCGCGTAACAGGCTGGAAACCCGACGGTAAAGCCAAAGACGGCTTTATCCATCTCATCAATTCAGGCGCAGCCGCACTCGACGGCAACGGCGGTGCAAAGGACAGTGACGGCAACAGCATTATGAAGCCGTGGTGGGATATGGCTGATAAAGACATAAAGAACTGTCTCGCTAAAACCGAGTGGTGCCCTGCTGAAGTTGAATATTTCAGAGGCGGCGGCTTCTCATCAAAATACCAGACTGAAGGAGTCATGCCCGTAACAATGCTCAGACTCAACCTTGTTGACGGACTCGGCCCGGTCATGCAGATTGCCGAAGGCTACTCTGTAGACCTCCCTGAAAATGTAAGCGAAATGCTTCACAAGCGCACAGCCCCCACATGGCCCTCAACTTGGTTTGCTCCGATTTTAACAGGTGAAGGCGCATTTACAGATGTCTACAGCGTAATGGCAAACTGGGGCGCAAATCACGGAGCATTCTGCTACGGACACAAAGGCGCAGATGTGATAACACTCTGTTCAATGTTGCGTATCCCCGTATCGCTGCACAATGTTTGCGATAAGTCTGTATTTCGTCCTCACTCATGGTCTGCATTCGGCACAAAAGACAAAGAAGGCGCAGACTACAGAGCCTGCGAAACCTACGGCCCGCTGTATAGGTAATGTTTGGTTCGGTTCGGACACTGTATTTTAGCAATTTCGTCGCTCAGACAATGTGCGCTATCGCGCACTAACTCGCTTTGGAAATTGAAAATACAGTATCCGAACTAAGAAATGCAACTGCAACAATCCTCATATTCTCAAAAAACTCTTGCAATTTGCAAGAGTTTTTGTTACAATACCAAGGCTATCACGCACGAGCTTTGATTTTTAGCCATGTGCCAAGGGTTACCCATGGTTGGTTTAAGAAGTTGACAAGCTCGGAGGAAGACAGAAATGTCTTAAAAACAAAATAACTTTGGAGGAATTTATGTCAGTAGTATCAATGAAGCAACTTTTAGAAGCAGGTGTGCATTTCGGACACCAAACTCGTCGTTGGAATCCCAAGATGGCTCCCTATATTTACATGGAGCGCAACGGAATCTACATCATCGACTTGCAAAAAACAGTCAGAAAACTGGAAGAAGCCTATAACTTTGTCCGCAGTGTCAGCGAGCAAGGCGGTAGTGTCCTGTTTGTCGGCACAAAAAAGCAAGCTCAAGATGCCATTCGTGAAGAAGCAGAACGAATCGGAATGTATTTTGTAAACGCTCGTTGGCTTGGTGGAATGCTCACAAACTTCAAAACAATGCGCACACGCATAGACCGCTTGGCACAACTCAAACAAATGCAAGACGACGGCACATTTGATATTCTGCCGAAAAAAGAAGTAATCAAACTCACCGGAGAAATTAACAGACTTGAAAAATATCTCGGTGGCGTTAAAGATATGAAAAAATTGCCCGCGGCACTCTTTATTGTTGACCCGCGCAAAGAACACAACGCAATTGCAGAAGCCCGCAAGCTCGGAATCCCGATTGTAGCAATAGTCGATACAAACTGCGACCCCGACGAAATTGACTACATTATCCCCGGAAATGACGACGCTATCAGAGCTATACGTCTTATTGCGCAAGCAATGGCAAGCGCAGTAGTTGAAGGTCGTCAAGGCGCGGACGCAGCGATGGTTGAACAAGAAGCTGCCGAAGCTAAAAAGCCTGAACCGGTCGAAGCAACAGACGAAGACTTAGCAAAATTAGCACCCGCAAGTCAGCCTGCAAGCCCACCTCCGGCAAAACCGCAACCGGCACCTAAGGCTGAACCTGTTGCCGCCGCTAAGCCCGAACCCGCACCGAAAGCAGAACCGACAGCTAAAGCTGAGCCTGCGCCAAAAGCTGCTAAACCCGAAGCTACCAAAGATGAAGTTGCAGAAGAAGCCCCTGTAAAGAAAACCACTAAAAAAGAAGAAGCCGCTGAAGCCGAAGCAGATGCAGAATCGGCAGAAGAAGCTCCGAAAAAGCCCAAAAAAGCAGCACCAAAGAAAGCAACTTCCAAAACTGAGGATTCCCCGGAAGAACCAACTGAATAATAAAACCTTATAACAAGACCTTGAAAGGATTTAAATAAATGTCATTTACAGCTAAAGATGTTAAAGAACTCCGTGAAGCAACCGGAGTCGGAATGATGGATTGTAAGAAAGCCCTGACCGAAACCGGTGGGGATATTGAAAAAGCCATTGCCTATCTTCGTGAGCGCGGACTTGCCGCGGCGCAAAAGAAAGCCGGAAGAATCACCGCAGAGGGTATTGCATACGCCGCTGTTATAGACGGTGTAGGCGTAGTTGTGGAAGTCAACGCAGAAACAGACTTCGTAGCCAAAAACGATAAATTCAATGATTTTGTAGCAGGAGTTGCACAGGCAATAGCAAAAAACGCACCTGCCAACGTTGACGCACTTCTGGAGAGTCCCTTCAATGCAGGCAAAACAGTGGCCGCAGAGCAGCAGGAAATGATTCTCGTAATCGGCGAAAACATTTCTATCAGACGCTTTGAGCGTTACACAGAAGGTCTTAGCATACCATACATTCACGCAGGCGGTAAAATCGGCGTTATCATAAACCTCGAAGTAAACGGAGTATCCGACATGGATGCTGTCACAGAACTGGGCAAAGACGTTGCAATGCAAATCGCCGCCATGCGCCCGCTCTATCTTGACACGGACTCCGTTGACCCGCAGGAGCTTGAAAAAGAGAGAGAAATTCAGCTTAATAAAGCTATCGAAGAAAACAAGGCAAAAAATCTCCCCGAAGATAAGGCTCGCCAAATTGCTGAAAACATGGTAAAAGGTCGCATCAATAAATTCTACGAGGACATCTGCCTTCTCAATCAGCCTTTCGTAAAAGAAAACAAAGTCACTGTCGAGCAACACATTGCACAAGTTGCAAAATCTCTCGACGGAACTATCAAAGCAAAAGCATTCACACGCTTCGAAAAAGGCGAAGGCATTGAAAAGAAACAAGACGACTTCGCCGCAGAAGTAGCCTCAATGGTAGGCTAAATAGCATATTATATGCAATTTTAAAAGTTAAAAGTGGGGTGCTGCCGTCAGGCGGCTGAGAGGGTGTGAAATGCCACACCTAACCCTTATTACCGGATGCGGATAATGCCGCCGTCGGGAGTAAGAAAGCAAAAATGCACCTCATTAAA
>Ga0209755_10006522_pt1 | contig 12875 bp, 14 predicted proteins | sample TergutCo191P1_FD_187301 | JGI IMG/M metagenome (GOLD analysis project Ga0209755, IMG submission 187301) | Cornitermes sp. P1 segment gut microbial communities from Petit-Saut dam, French Guiana - Co191P1 (SPAdes) (version 2) | ecosystem: Host-associated > Arthropoda: Insects > Digestive system... | reverse complement strand
GGGGGGAGTGGGTGGAGGTGGATGATGGGGCGGTGACTGCGGCGGGAGAATACAAGATTGTGGCGCATAGAGTGGCGCATGATGAACAGATGGTTTGTTTGGGCTATGTGATCGAGAAAGATGGGGCGAGATGGGGGTTTAGCGGAGACTCGGCGAGGTGTGAAGGGCTGGACAAAATAGTGGAGAGTAGCGAGGTGGTGTTTATTGATGCGACGCGACCGGAAGGGGTAGACGCGAATCATTTGAGTTTGAGCGGAGCGCTGGAATATGCACGTAGGTATCCGCAAAAGAAGTTTTATTTGGTGCATCGGGCGAATTATGAGTTACCTGAGCTGCCAGAGAATGTATTTATACCGCGTGATGGCGAAATAGTGGAAATGTGATATTTGGTGCAGTTGTTTCCAGTTTTAACAGGGGTGAATGAGGTGAGTTATTTCCATTTTTTGCGGGGGGAGGAGAGGAGTTTTTGGAGGTTGACGCGGCTGGTGAAATCTATGGCGGTGCGGGAGTAGACGTAGACGGCGAATTTGATGACGAGGAAGCTAGTGATGGCGATGACGGCGAGGCCGATGAAGTATTCGTGGAGTGGCAGAGTGCCGAAGGTGTTTCTGAACATGAGGGCGATGGGGGCGGAAGGCGGAAAATAGGAGAGGATGTAGGTCATGGCGTCGGCGCTGCCGGCGGTCATGAAAGAATTGATGAAAAACAGCGGCATGATGACGAGGATGATGACGACGGAGGCGAAGTTGCCGGCGTCTTTTGCGGTAGGTACGAGAGTGCCGATGGTGACGCAGAGTGCGGTGAAGAGGAAGTAGGAGAAAAGGAGAAGGACGACGGTGGAGAAAATGAGCCAGAAGTTGAATTCTAGGGGCAAATCTATGGGGATGATGTTGTTGGTGAGACCGAAGGCGGCGAGGATGATGATGGGGATGATGAGGACGGCGAGCTGGATGAAGCCAAGGATGATGAGTGAGATGATTTTGCCGGTGATGAGGTCGCGGGGACTTAGGGTAGTGAGGATCATTTCGGAGATGCGGTTTTCTTTTTCTTCGACCATGGCGGTGGTGAGGCGGTTGCCAAAGACGACGATGAGGATGTAGAAAAGGGCGAGGCCGATGCCGGGGATGATCATTCTGGCGACTTGGGCCATTGGGTCGACTTGGGTGTTGTCTAGGCGGAAATTGATGGTGTTGATTTCTACGGTGCCGCTGATGACGGCGAAGTCGACGGGGTCGACGTTGGCGGCAGCGGAGAGGGCGAGTAGGTTGCGCAGAGGTGCTTCGTAGTTGCTAAAGATGCTGACGGATTCGCTTTTGGCGTAGATTTCGGCCGTGAGAGTTTGGCTGAAGTCGGCTGGCAGATAGTAAAAGACGTTGATAGTGTCGTCTTTGACGGCGGCGATGCCCTGTTCTCTGCCGTCCATGAGTTGGACTTCTTGGGTGGTGCCGTCGGGGTGAGGGATGACGTTGGTGCTGAGGTAGCCGGAAGCGTCGAAGAGGCCGAGCTGGAGATCGGTGGTGTCGGTGCCGTCTTCGATGACCGAGCCGGCATTGTGGCCGACGAATCCGGCAAAAGCGACATAGGCGATGAGTAGAATGGGTAGGGTGAGTGCAGCAATCCAGAAAATTGGTTTTTTGAGGTTGCGAATGATTTCGAACCGGATGACGTTGATGAGGTTGGCGTTAGACATCTTTTTCTCCATAAATGCTTACGAAAATTTCGTCGAGGGACTTGCCGCCGAATTCTTTTTTGATGTCGGAGATCTTGCCGTAGGCGCGGGCGATGCCGTTTTTGAGCAGAATGGCGCGGTCGCAGAGGCGCTCGACTTCTTCCATGTAGTGGGTGATCATGATGATGGCGGAGCCCTGCCCGTGGAGCTCGGCGATGATGTTCATGAGAAGTTTGCGGTTGACGGGGTCGAAGCCTTTGGTGGGTTCGTCGAGGATGAGGAGCTTGGGGTTGCCCATGAGGGTGAGGCCGAGCTGGACTTTTTGTTGCATGCCAGAGCTGAGTTTGCCGATTTGTTTGGTGGCGGAATCGCCGAGGTCGACACGTTTTAGATATTTGAGACTCCAAGCTTTGGGGTCTCGCAGGCCCTTTAGGTAGCCAAAATAGGTCATGACGTCGATGACGGTTTCTTTCATGTAGAGGCCGCGTTCTTCGGGGAGGTAGCCAACGACGGTGTCGCGGGAGGGGGTGAATTTCTGGCCGTCTACCAGTAGTTCGCCGCCGGTGGGCTGGTAAAGGCCGAGAAGGGTGCGGACGGTGGTGGTTTTGCCACAACCGTTGGAGCCAAGCAAACCGAAGATTTCGCCTTGTTTGACAGTGAAGGAGAGGTCTTTGATGATCTTTTTGTCACCAAAGGTCATTTTGAAATTTTTTACCTCTACAATATTGCTCACGGGTTTATTGTAGCAGAGTTTTGGGGATTTTGTGCGAAAAAAGCGCGAATTGTTGCTAGCGAGCGGGACGACAGAAAGCGATGGCGCAGGCGCCGAGGGCAAAGACGGCGATGATGAGCGTGACGGCAGTGGAGATACGGATGAGTTCTTCGGTCCGTGGGTAGGCGTTGGCGTTGAAGTGAGCTTCGGTGTAGCCGGTGTAAACGCTAAAACCGAAACTGGTGCCAAATCCAACGACAAAGATGAAATTATCGGACTCTTGCTGGCCAGCGATAATTTCGGGATTGTCGCCTAGCGGTACTGGTGTAACTGGTGGAGCGGAAACAACTTCGGAGGCCCAAAAGCGGTGCTTGCCATCCCACGGGTTGATTTCCCACGAAGCTTGCTCGACCATTTGGAGGGCTAGGGCGCGGCCGTTGTCGCCGGAGTCGTAACTGTCGTAAACGGCGTTGATGCTACTAGAGAGGGTGGAAGCGGCAGCGGTAGCTTGGTTGTTGAAGGCAAAGTTCATTTCGTCGCGCACGGTTTTCAAAATGATGAGATTGCTAACTAGAACGAAGATGGTAAGGATGAAAATGAGGAGGATGGCGCAAAATTTGGAGCCGATGGACCGGCCGGCGGGGGTTTTGATGCGTTTGGTTTTGGTGGTTTTTGCCATAGTATGAAAAGTTCCTGTTTAGTTGTTTATAGAATAGCACAAGCGGTTACAAAAAACAAAAAACGGCCGGTTTCGGATGGTCGTTTTTTGTTGAACGAGACTCTCCTAGGGCGTGAGGGTCCAGGCGAGTGATGCGCTGTCGAATTGTAGGTGGCAAACGCGGCGACCAGCTAGGCAGTCAAAAATGTGCTGGGCGGTGCCACCGACAAATTTGACGCGGGCGCGGAGAAGTTCGGTAACTTCTACTTCCTTGCCGGTGGCGCGCTTAAATTTGAGCGGCTGGCAAGGGGTCTGGCTGTAGTTGAACAAGGCCATGACCTCAACTCGTTCGGTTTGATTATTTTTGTTAATGTTGTTCATAAATGTATCTCCAGTTAGGTTGATTGGAGTCATTTATGTGAGCCCTTGGTGATTTCCTTGGCTCGGTGCCGAACAAACAATGACGATTTGCCCGACTGGTGGGAGCGATCGCTAGTGACCGAAGTGTGGCGATGCATATGTATTATATATGTGGGAACGTGCTAGTGGCTAGTCTTGAAATTGTGCGAAACATAAGTTGTGACTTTTTGACGCGATGATGCTAAGATGGATTTTAAAAGGAGAAATAAAATGCAAGAAGACAAAACAATAAACAACACAATGGGCGACGATATGGTGGACGACAAGACGGCCGATAGTTATTATGGCGAGGACGAGAGTCAGGACAGTGATTTGGACTTGAGTTTCTTGAACGACAAGGACGAAAGTGGAGAAGATGATGCTGGTGGGGACGGCGATGGCAATGAGGACGCAAAGCAAGAAAAAGCGTAGTTTGGGCGGTCGGGAGAAACCGGTGCGAGTAGCCTTGGTGGTGCCGCATATTTTTATAAATCGCGAACTTTTTCCGAGTGTGATTTTTTCGCCTGGGCGGTTGGCTTTGGATTTGGCGGCGGGCCTGGGGGACTTTGGTGTTGACGTGACTTTGTTTACTCCGGGGCCGGCCGACACGAAGGTCAAAAACATCACGGCCGACATGTCGCACTTCGAGCGGGAGCTGGCGGGGCGCGGTTATGGTTACAAAGAACTTTTGAAAAAACATCCGGCTACATTTGTGACTTTGGCTCGTCAGGTGCAAGCCGAACTCGTCTCTGGGGCGTACAAAAAAGCTAATGATGGCGACTTTGACGTGGTGCATATTTATACCAACGAAGAAGATATTGCGATGCAGTTTGCGAATTTGTGCCAGAAGCCAGTTGTGTTTACGCATCATGATCCGTTTAATTTTTTGATCAGATATAAGTCGGTGATGCCGAGGTATAAACATTTGAATTGGATTTCGATTAGTCAGTCGCAGCGGGCGGGTATGCCGGCGGACACAAACTGGGTGGCGAATATTTATCATGGGCTGGACACGGCGAAGTTTGCGGCGGATTTTGGTGAGAGCGAGGGATATTTTGCGTATTCGGGGCGGATTATTGAGCCGAAGGGTGTGCATCTGGCCATAGAGGCGGTGGAGCTGTACAATCGGCGGCATCCGGATGGGAAGATGAAATTGAAGCTGGCTGGTAAACACTATAGCGACAGTAGCAAAGATCAATATTGGGAGAAATTTGTCGAGCCGAGGCTGGGCGGGGCGATTGAATATGTGGGATTTTTGCAGGGCGAGGTTTTGTGGGACTTTGTGCGGAAGTCGCGTGCGCTGGTGGTGCCATCCACTTTTTCGGAGCCTTTTGGGATGGTGAGCTTGGAGGCTTTGGCCTTGGGCGTGCCGGTGGTTGGTCTAGCGGTGGGGGCGACGGCGGAGATTGTGGAGGACGGCGTGACGGGGTTTATTGTGCGCGAGACCGAGGAAGAAGCTCGGGTTGTGGCTCTGGCTGGCGCTTTAGAAAAGGTGGCGAGCATCGACCGGCGGGCTTGCCGGGCGGCAGTGGAGGAAAAATTTACGCTGGAAAAAATGGTTCGAAACTATGCGGAATTGTACAAGAAGTTTAGATGATGACCATGGGGACTTTGATGGCGGGGTGGGATTGGTAGCCCAGTAGTTCGAAATCTTTGAACTTGAAATCGTCGATAGTGGTTTGCTCCCCGAGGATCTTGAGCTGGGGGAAAGGTAGAGGTTTGCGGACTACTTGTTCTTTGGCGCCGTCCAGTTGGTTGGCGTAGAGGTGGGCGTCGCCGATGCTGATGACGAATTCGCGGGCTTCTAGGCCGGTGAGTTTGGCTATCATCATGAGGAGGGCGGAATATTGGGTGATATTGAAGGGGAGGCCGAGGAGGACGTCGCTGGCGCGCTGGTAGAGCTGTAGGTAGAGTTTGCCTTTGATGACGTCAAGTTGAAATAGCGTGTGGCAAGGCGGCAGGCGCATTTCGCTGAGCTCGCCGGCGTTCCAGCCGGAAACGACTATGGCTTTGCTGCCCGGATGGTTTTTGACTTCGTCTATGGCCCATTGCAGCTGGTCGAACTCGGTGCCGTCGGGTCGCCGCCAGTGGCGCCATTGCACGCCGTAGATGCGTCCGAGGGTGCCTTCTTTTACCGAATTGGCATCCTGGAAACCGTCCCAGATTGGGACTTTGCGATCCTGGAGGTATTTTGGGGTTTGGCAGTCGCCAGAAATAAACCAAAGCATTTCGATGAGCGGCCATTTGAAGGGGGTTTTTTTGGTGGTGAGGAGGGGAAAACCATGGCGGAGGTCGAAACGGAGTTGGGCGCCAAAGACGGATTTGATGGGGACAATGCCGCGGGTGGGTTTGGTTTTGCCTTTTTTGAGAATGCGTGCCAAGAGTTCTAAGTATTGGTATTCCGGATGTATCCGTTTTTTCTCGCTCACTCGAACCTCCTGTATTTTGTGCCTGACTTGTTGAATAAATTATAACTGTATTGGTCGCCATAATCCAGCTCGTAGACGATTTCTGCTATGCCGGCGTAGATGATGTTGCGCGCGCAGTGTGGACAGGGGAAGGTGCGCATGTAGAGTGTTGCGCCCCGGGATTTGTCGCCCGCTTTGATTAGCGCGGCGGTTTCGGCGTGGATGGTGTCGTAGTGCGAGCTGTCTCCGGCGGGGGTGCGGTGCTTTTCGCGTTGGTTGCCGTAGTGCCAGGCGTAGGTTTCGTAGGGCACGACGGCATTGTGGGCGAGAGATATTAGTTCGTCGTTTTTGACTATGGCGGCGGCGGTTTGAAAATCGGTGATAAATGCTTTTTTGGACTCGGCGGCGAGGATGCGCTGGATGTGGATGTCGCTCGCGCTGAATTTTGGCAACTTGAAGTTGCGCTGGAACTTGCTGGCGAAGGCTTTGGCTTCGGTTTCGCTGATAAATGGTGATTCGTATTTGATGTTGGCGTCTTTTGCGAGGATGGCTTGGTGCTCTGGGCGGAGGTGAAAGCTGCGATGGAAGGATCCGTTGATGATTATGGCGCGGTCGAAGTCGGTTTGGGCGATGATTTGGGCGCCGGCGGCCTGAGTGTATGTTAGCGTGGTTAGACGGCCGCCGGATTTTGCGGCAAGTTTTTTGACTGAGTCGCCCTGCAGGGTTTTGAATTGCGGTTGGTCTTCAAATCCGGCGACAAATGGCTCTCGGGCGATGCCGAAAATGACTTGGCCGCGCGGGAGGTATTTTTTTAACAAATCTTTGACTCTAGCGTCGCTCATTTCGCGGGGCGCCAGGATAAAATAGCTATGCATATTTTTTGGTGAACCTTTGGCTGAGGTTTTGGATCTTGGCGGCTTGGGCTTGGTAGAGCTGGGCGTTTTCGAGCGGAGTGTTTTTGAGCTTGCGGTAGTTCCACTCGCATAGATCGGGGGCGTCGAACGGGACGCAGTGGAAGTGTAGGTGTCCGACGGTGCTTTGGGAGCCGGCGCCGTCTTTTTGGACGATTTGCATGCTTTTGATGCCGTAGATTTCGCGGATCATCTTTTTGGCGATGTAGAAAAATTTGCGGATGGTTTGCCACTCGTCGGTGGTTAGCTCTTTGATGGAGCGCACGTGTCGCTTGGGGACTATCATGATTTGTCCGTCGATATATGCGTATAATGATATGGTAATTGCTACGTTGTTTTCTTCGTGAATGATGTATTTTTGGCGCATGTCGCAAAAGACGCATTTGCCGACGGTTTGCCAAATGTCGTTGTAGTGGCCGTCCACGCGGGCGTCGCGGTACTTTGCTTGTTTTTCGTCCTCGGAAAGATGTTTGTTTGTGGCGGTCATGGCTATTCCTTCAAGGGGCTTTTGCGGTATTGCATGAAATCTTTGAGCATGTCGGACAGCGAGCCGCCGATGGCGCGGGCGATGATTTGCGAGGTGGAGATTTTGCTGGACTGGCGATCCACTACGAGCACTCTGCCGCCGTAGCTGGTGACGGTCTTGTATTCTTTGGAGTTTTTGTAGTCGGCGGCCCAATCTTCCTTGACCGTGACGTAAGTGTCGGGCTTGAGGAGTCCTAGCGACGGCTGGCAGCTGGGTTCGGGGACGATGGTGACGAAATCTATGGCGCGTAGGTAGGTGAGGACTTCGGCGCGGACTTTTTCGCCAAGGATGGGTTTGTTGGGTCCTTTGACTTTGCCGATGGCGCGGTCGCTGACGACGCCTACCACCAAAATGTCCCCCAATTTTTTGCATTCTTCAAGGTAGCGGCATTGTCCGGTGTGGATTAAGTCCCACGAACCTGCCGTAAAGACGACGCGTTTGCCCTTTTCGCGGAGTCGGTCGCCCAGCTCCATTAGATCACTCTGGCCCACCAATTGCCTTTTCCAATTGTTCATTTTACCTCCGATTTCAAATAGATTTTACCACTCTTTTGCTGGTAAGTAAATCGCGCGTGCGCACAAAATGGTGATTTAGCGGCAGAGATTCGTAGGGGTTGTGGCGGAGGAATTTGTAGAAGTCGTAGGTGAGGAAGAAATTTGTGAGCTGCTGGAACAGTTTGGGGTCTAGATCTATCTGGCTGCGGCCACGTTTTTGGTAGCCGGAGGTGAAGAGGTATTTGAAGATTTTTGCTGGCGGTTTGCCGGCGACGTCGACCAACAGAAAGGCGTAGGAGCGTGCTAGGTCCAAGATGGGGTGTCCGGCGGCGGCTTTTTCGAAGTCTATGATGCCAGACAGGGTGGTGGAACCGATGCGCCAGGTGGGATTTTTGCTGTTTTTTTGGAACAGTAGGTTGCCGCGCACGAGGTCGAGGTGCAGGGGTTGGGCGGTTAGCTGGGCGACTTGCTGCAGAGCTGCGGTGAAGTTTGTATCTGGGCCGGAAGAGATGTTGAGTTTTGTTCGCATGGCGGATTTGACGTCTTGGCGCGCGAAGTAGCTTTGCATGCGCTGGTGGATGGCGGAGAGTTCGTTGGTGGCTGGGGGGAGTTTGACCGGCGAGTTTTTTAGGGCGAAGTGTAGGTCGCTCATGGCGAGGCCGAGGAGTTTGATGTGATCCATAGAAAACATTTCCCAAGCGATGGACTGGCCGGGGAGGTAATGGTAGAGTCGGGCGTAGGTGGTGCGGCTGGGTCCGCGCAAGGTCAGGATTCTTTGGTCGAAGAGGTGTCGGACGGGCAGTTGGCGTTGGTGGGCGGCTTCGCTGAGGCGGTCGGCGCGTTTGATGCGGCCTAGGATGCCGGCTTCGGACTTATAGAGGATGAGATTGAGGTCTTCGCCGCTTTTGGTTTTGACGTGGAAAGATTTGTTGCGGTAGCCTTTTTGGGCGGCAAAGATTTTGGCGGGTTCTATGCCATAGAAGCTGAGGGCTTGCTGGATGAGATCTGTGTTCATTGGTGCTACCAATTGATCTCGTCTAGGCCCCAAGCTTTGAGCTGGGCATTGGCTTTGCTGAAGTGGCGGCAGCCGAAAAATCCGCTCATTGCAGAGAAAGGCGAAGGGTGGGCGGCTTCGAGGATGAGGTGCTTTTGCTGGTCGATGAGGGCGGTTTTGGTTCGGGCGTCGCGGCCCCAGAGCAAGAAGACGAGGTGGGGGCGAGATTCGCTCAAGTGGCGGATAATATTTTCGGTGAATTGTTCCCAGCCTTGCCCGCGGTGGCTGCCGGCGCGGTGGGCTTCGACCGTGAGGGTGTTGTTGAGTAGTAGCACTCCCTGCTCTGCCCAATGTTGCAAATTGCCATTACTTGGGATGGGGTTACCGAGGTCATCGCGAATTTCTTTGAAGATGTTTTGGAGCGACGGCGGGACTGCGACTTCGGGGCGGACGGAGAAGGCTAGGCCGTGGGCTTGGCGCGGGCCGTGGTAGGGGTCTTGGCCGATGATGACGACCTTGGTGTTGTTTAGGTCTGTGGTGAAGGCGGAAAAAACTTGGGGTTTGGGCGGAAAGATGGTTTTAGTGGCGTAAGCGTCGGTGAGAAACTGCGAGAGCTGCTGGAAGTAGGGTTTTTCGAACTCGGCTTGCAAAATTGGTTTCCAGGACGGGTGCATAATTTAGATGACCAACGGAGAGGTGGTGCCGGTGTTTAGGTCTTTGACTTGGATGTTGCCAGAGTTGACTTCGGACTCGCCGATAACGATGGCGGCGGCGGCGATTTTGGCGGCGTAGGTGAGTTTGTCGCTAAGCTTTTTGTCGGTGAGGACGACGTCGATGGATTTGCCGCTGGCGCGGAGTTTGGCAGCGAGCTGGATGGCGAAGGCGTGTTCGTTGCTAGAGATGGGGACGATGGCGATGCTGACGGGTTTTTCGTCTTCGACCTTGAGTAGGCCTTGGGTGCGTAGGACGTAAAATAGGCGGGTGAGGCCGATGCTGCCGCCGACACCGGGGAGTTTTTGGTCGGTAAAGTTGCCCGCGAGATTGTCGTAGCGGCCGCCGCCGGCGATGGCGCCAAGGGCGCGGTACTGTGGCAAAAAGACTTCGAAAACGGTGCCGGTGTAGTAGTCGAGGCCGCGGACGATCATGAGGTCTATAATGGCGTTTTGTCCTAGACCCTGGGCGACGAGGAGCTCGTAAGTTGTGCGGAGCTCGGCCAAACTTTCGGTTAGCGGGTCGATGTTGTCGAGGATGGAGCGGAGCGAGCTTTCGACTTCGTCTGGCGTGCCGTGAGTGTTGATAAACGTTGTAATCTTTACAACATTATCTTCTGGGATGCTGAGGTTGTGGAGGGCTGCGGTGGTTTCCTCGGGTGGGGTTTTTTCGGCGTGGTCGATGATGCTGGAGATGGTGGCAGCGTGGGCGGACAGACCAAGCAGGTCGATGAATTTGTGAAGGGTTTTGCGGCTGCTGATGCGGATTTTCATTTCGGGGAGGTCGAAGGTCTTGAGGGCTTCGTAGACGGTGGCGATGGCTTTGGCGTCGTGGGCTATGGGCAAGGTGTCTCGGCCGATGATGTCGACGTCGCACTGGTAAAATTCGCGGAACCTGCCCTTTTGGGCGCGTTCGCCGCGGAAGTTGCGGCCGATCTGGGAGACGTGGAACGGAAAAGCGAGGTCGTTTTCGTGCTGTACTACGTAGCGAGCGAGCGGCACGGTGTGGTCGAAACGGAGGGCTTGGCTGGCGTCGCTGGCGGTTTCGTCGGTCTTGATGAGTTTGTAGATTTGCTTTTCGGTGTCGCCGCCGGCCTTGGCGAATAGGATTTCGGTGCGGTCGATGGTGGGGGTTTGGATATTGATGAACCCGTGGCGATGATATACATCCTCAATGGATTTTTTGAGTTTGTTGAAGGCGGCCTGCTCGGGCGGTAAAAGCTCTTGCATGCCGGAAAGTGGGGATGTATTGATTTTTTTCATATCTCTAGTGTATCATATATGTAGTGGCTCTGTAGCTCAGTTGGTAGAGCAGAGGCCTGAAGAGCCTTGTGTCACTGGTTCAAGTCCAGTCGGAGCCACCAGTATCTTGGTCTAATATGTTGAGGACTTATGTGTGGAGCTTGCAGTTGCCATTGTAACGGATTTGTACAAACGCTTGCGTTTTTGGCTGCGCTTTGCTATACTGAAGGTATTGCAGTGACTGGTAAGTTACCTTAAGTGGTAGCGGCCTTTGGGGCAAAACCCATTGCAGGTCACCGCGCCAAGAAAGTCCTCATTCAAGGGGTCTTTTTTGTTATTTTGCTTTGACTTCGACAAATACCAACTGCTTTTTAGCAATGGCGCGATAGTTTTCGGTCGAATTTGCGGTGCCCCGTACTTTATGTGACGACAGAGCCGTGACGTAATGCCAGTAAGATGGGATTGGAGTCTAAGCATATCTTGCCCTTGCTGAAATTGGTGGCGATTTCCTGGATTAATAGCTCGGCTAATTTGTTGTACGAGGCATGATCGTGCCTTTGGTTTTTCTTGACGGTGATGGTTATAAACTTGAAGTTTATACCTGATAGCAACTGCACAAATGCAGTTTTCTGCGGATTTTTGATCTAGGAACACTACTAAACTGGCAACCAAGAAGTCGTTAGGATTGTTTGCTGCTCCGGGCGCGCCGGACTCATCTAGGTAACCGTACATTGGAGTAGATTATACCTTAGGTATGCTCACTGGTAAAATTTGTGGCTGGGGATAAAACAATTTAATGTGTTAATAGCCAGTTGATGGCGTTGACTTTCCTTATGCCATTGTGGGTTGGTTCGTCGGGGTCAGTGGTTATCAGGTACTTTGGACTATGATCTTTTATGGACTCTAGTGGAGCGAGTTCGCGCACTAAGGTTTTTTCGTCCTTGGTTGTCCAAGCCACCTGGTAGTACGAGGTGTAGCCTTTTTCGTCTTGAACAACAAAATCCACTTCTTTGTCGCCGGTTTTGCCGACCCATACATCATTGCCACGACGCAGTAGTTCTAAGTAAACAATATTTTCCAGTATGTGGCCAGTGTCTGCTTCTGCTTCTCTGCCTAGCAACATTGCCCGAAAACCCAAATCCACGGCGTATAATTTGTCTTGCGTACGCAGCTGTTCTTTGCCCTTGATGTGAAGTCGATTAACGGGGTAAAGCAAGAAACTATCCACTAGCGCGCCTATATAGCTTGCCATGGTGTGGTGTGATGTGCCTAGGGCATTGGCGACTTTGGTTGGAGAGTAGAAGTTGCCGATGTTGTCGTAGAGGAACTTGGAGACTTTGTTCAGCGTGAACTGATCGGCAACTTTGCCGCGCTCCAAAACGTCGCGTCCGATTATCATACGATAAACTCCTTCCAGATATTCGTCAACTCGATTTGGGTTGGTCAAAAATATGTCTAGCGCTTGTGGAAAACCACCGTAGTTCATATAGTTCGCAAAGTGTTTTTCTGGGGCGGTTTGTTCGTCGTCCTCAAAAACAGACAAGTATTCTCGAAATGACAGTGGTAGCATGTTGATTTCGTATGACCGACCGGTCAGTAAGGTAGCCAGTTCGGACGACAGCATGTGACCGTTCGATCCTGTTACGTATAGATCGACATTTTTCTTGGTGTACAAGCCGACTAGTAACCTCTCGAAATCTGCAATGTACTGCACTTCGTCTAGAAATACATAATTCATTTTGTTGGGCAAAAGCTGCACTTCGATTTCTTTGTAAACCTGATGCCAAGATTTTTCGAAACTACTTTCTGGTTCCTCGAAGTTTATTTTTATTAATTGTTTTTCGGACACGCCGTTTTCTTGCAGCTCGTTGCGAAACAAGTCAAGTAAAACAGATTTGCCACAGCGCCGTACGCCGGTGACGACCTTTATGATCTGTTTGTCTTGCATGTCGCGCAATTTCGCTAAATAATCTTCGCGTTGGATTGTTTTCATAACGTTACCATTATAGACCGGGCGGTGCGAAAAGTCAAGAGTTTCGGCAGTTGACTGCCGAAAGTTGTGTGTTTTCGGGTACTTTCGGCAGTTAACTGCCGAAAGTTGTGTGTTTTTGCTCAGCCGGGAGATTCCGCAGAGTTTTTCGCTTGAGCGACT